>Ga0326511_10002274_pt1 | contig 15676 bp, 21 predicted proteins | sample 0_2496_0518_D_FD_203701 | JGI IMG/M metagenome (GOLD analysis project Ga0326511, IMG submission 203701) | Bovine rumen microbial communities from UC Davis, California, United States - 0_2496_0518 | ecosystem: Host-associated > Mammals > Digestive system > Stomach > Rumen | place: USA...
GTGATGCTATGAAATTAAACCTTTCAATCAATTCATCTTTACAATCTTCGATATATTTTCCAAGAAGTTTCATAAATTCATCGATGATGTTTGATTCATTTTTTTCTGATTTCTTTTTTGCCAACATTGCGATTGTAGGGAGAATAAGTGTGGCAGGGCAAATATTTCCCCTACCGTCTCTCTGCATAGCAGAAGTCAGATAATTGATTGGAATTTTTTTCTGTTTTAATGTTTCGATAATAAGACTTTTGAAATAATTTTCATCAAAATTAATGTCAAAACCGTTGTTAGTACGACAGTTATGCATTTTTATATCACTTCCAACAAAAGTTCCACTTTCTGTACCAATATCAAAACTTTCAACTTTCATCGTTGTCCAAGTAATATTTATAATTTCCAAAGGCAAATTATCGGCACGATATAAATAATCACCTACTTTCAAATCTTCCGCTTTTGTAAATCCATTTCCATTAAAAAATGGATGGTCACATGTTGCGTCAATTTCATAAATATGATTGTGTTCTTTATAATAAATGTGCATCATTAACGGAGATGAATTTGGGGTATTTCTAAAAATGTGCTTAATTTTAGTCCATCTTCCGTCAATATCTAATACTTTAATGTCTTTATCCTCAAGATTAATCAATTCTTGTGGTTCATAAACAACTTCCAAATTTGGTTTAACTGTATTAACATCTTGACTTTTAACCGCATTTGAAACCTTATAATATTGTTGAGATGTTCCTTTATAATTGATGTTAGGAATTAATTCTATGTATTTATTTTCGACTTCTTTGTAATTATCACAATATTCTATAACTTCGAATTTGTAATTTTCCAAAAAATTATCTTCATAATTTATACCACCATCTAATCCACCGTGTTTAGCAATATTATTCCTATGTTCATTAAATCTTCGTTTGATATCTGATGTCGAACCAATATATGTAGTATCTGTAGGAATGTGAGTAATTTTATAAACACCACTTTTATGTTCGAACGGTCTGTTTCTATCAACTTTGATTTTTAATCCATAATCATTTTCAGACTTATTAAAAAAGAGTTGAGCCTTTCTACCGTTAAATTTATTTGTCTTGCACATTTCAAAAAATTCTTTAATTGAAACGTCTAAAATTTCATTATTCACTTTAACATATAAATGTTCTTTTCCGCCCAAACATCCCATTGTAGAAAAATCTTCTGTAGGATAAACATTATCTGTTACAGAAATTCCATTATTCTTTATTTCAAGATTCATCTTCAATGCTTCGTTCGGATAATCTTTTACGAACTGATACAACATTTCATAAAGATGTTTATCATTCTCAAAAATATCATGAATTACTTTTCTTTTCAGTTCACGGTCTTTTTTCAAACCTTTCAATTGAACAGACCATTGTGAATTTGCGTAATTTGGATACAATCGATTTGCGGTTGATTCTACTGCGTCCTTGAACAAATCATAGTTCGGTGTTCCTTCGTAAGCGTTTACTTTGTCGTCAAGTTGGAAAATTTGACATGGGAAAATAGAAGTTCTTCCGTATTCACCGATTCCGTCCATAGAAGCCTTATGGATAGCTTTATTTATCATTCTGCCTTCAACAGTCGTATCTTTACCGAAGTTGATTGAAGTAAACGGCAATTGTCCGCCACTCCTACTCAAAAGTGAGTTTAAATTATGAAAGAATGCTTCCATTCCTTGATTACATTCTTCAATCGTATCTTCTAATGCACATTTATATACTTTTTTATTCCACCAATTTTTGTAGATGTTGGAATCAATAGAGGTGTTTTCATAATTCTCAAATTTAAATTCTCTATGTTTAAGAATCTTCATATATTTTACATAATTTTTATAGAATGATTTTCTTACATAAGGAATCATGGTTGTATCCAAGTGAGTTAATGAAACTCCACCAAATTGTTCTTGTGATTGAACTTGTAGGAATACTGCTGAATTGGACAAGGCTGATGAAACACGACCTGCTTTGCGTAAATCAGAATCTTTAATTCGTGTACTTGTACTAAGAGAATCATCAATCGGATATGAAAGGCAATTATGTTCTCCTATAGTAAAGGAATCCAAGTCATGTATATATAAAATATTATCACGATGTAATTTCGCAAACTTAGGTGACATATAAAAATTTAAAGCGTCTTCTTTGTCTTCGACAGAATGACTTTCTGATTTTCTTCCGCTAAAACAAATAGCGTTAATATTCGCATTTTGTCTCTCATTGTTTTTTCCATCGACTTTAGATAATCTCTGTTTAGTCAAAGGCATATTTTTATAGCGATTTAAATCCCTTTCTTTTCTATAATCAATATAAGTTTTAGCAACATCCTTATTTTCTTTCTTCAAATATTTTTCTACTAGGTTGTGAACTTCATCAACCTCAATTTCTTCTTTTCCATCGAGAGAAGATTTTATAAAAGAAATAATATTTTTAATCTGTTCGTCTGTAATTTTATTGTTACTTTTTGTATTATCTGACGCAAGTTTAATAGCTTCGATTATTTTTAATTCGTTGAAGTTTGCTAATCTACCATCTCTTTTTCTTACTTTCATTATTATTACCTCTTTATATATAGCGTTGGATTAAATATAGTTACGAATTTAACAACACATTTAGTGTATCACGATTAAAAAATACTTTCAATATTTTTTAATTAATCATGTTATTTAATTTCATCCAATTAAACCAATTGTTCCACAAATCTTCTACTCCACGAAGCCCTTGATAGGAATGGTCGTCTATGTAAATGTCCGCTGATATTTTTCTACAATCAGGATATGAATCTAAATTTCTCTTACAATTTTCATTTACATAATCAAATTTTATTCCGTATAATTCACAGAATTCCAACGCTTCTTTCAAATATTCACCTTCTCTACATGTAAATAAAATTAATGTAGAATATGGGTCATTCATAAGAACTCGAAGAACATCCATAGCATGAGGTAAAGGTTTTATGATTGTTGGGAAATTCGTATAACAAATCGTATTATCGAAATCTACTGCAACAACCATTTCCTCTCTTGTCTTTTTTTCTTCGAATTTTATAGACAACGGTTCAAAAAATAATCGATTAATTGGATTATAATAATACATGAGATATTCATAAAAACAAACTAAAATTAAAGCAAATTTCATAATTATATTATTGCGATTTATTCTTCATCCATCAAGTCTTTTCTTTCAAATTCTATACTTTTTTCATACTCTTTATAATATTTATTTAATTCTTCGTCTGATAAACTTTCTATTTGATTTTTATTTAGACATTTATCTTCTTCAAGAAATATATAGAAATCACTCATATACAAATTTCTCCTTCAATCTCATTTGGATATTTTACCATTTGCTCCATTCCATGAAGATAGTATTTCAAATATCCATTATCCGATTTATCATTGTCAACCATTGCCATAATCCAACCCCAAGTTCTAGCAAAAGTATAGTACATATATTTATTATCAATAATCGAAACACCATAATTTCCGTACTGATGATAATCGCTAGAAAATCTGATTCCTTTTTCTTTGCAATGTTCTATTATACAAGTTTCCATTTCTGATAAAAGACTATTATATTCTTTTACTTTATCTTCATCTAAGATATAAAAAATATATATAAAATTATACAAACTTATATAAAGTTTGATAAGTTTTTATATGTTTTTTCCTAAAAACCATCATAGAACATTGCTCTAGTGGAAATCTATATCTTGTTTTAGATTTTTTGATTATATCATAAAGTTCTTGAAAACTAGAAAACTGTTCACTTATATTCAATTCTTCCAACGACTGAACATAAACTACTTTATCTTCATCAAAGTTTCCGAAAACAATATTTTTCTTTCGTTCTTTATCTTTTAAAATATACTGATGATTAAATTCATAACCTCTTCGAGAAATTTCAATTGACGCCAATATAAAATCAGGTAATTTTTCACTTCGGTAAACTAAATTCCCAATAACAGACGAATAATTTGGAATAACTTCCAAAATCTTTATTTTATCAAGTTTGCATAATTTTTTAATAATATTACAGAATCTATTTCTACACCACTGTTGATTGCAAAGTCTATTAAATCGCTTTCCTTTTCCGTTATCTTTGGATAGAATAGATAAATCTTCCATTACAAAATTTTCACATTGATAATGATTTGCGATTCTTTCTAATTTATGAGCAATGTCAGAAATTTCATAATTGCGTTTATTTGAAATATATTTCCTTTCTTTTGATTCACTCGAAAATCCTTTTCCTTTTAATAAATCATCGAAATCATTCAAATCTTTTAGAGAAATAGCACCTTTATCAATAATTTTATAATTATGACCATCAACCCAATCTATCACTGTGTAACCAACATAATTTGGATTCATGTCAATTGCGAAGTATCTATCTTTCATTTTGTCTATAATTTTTCTTTCATTCTTTAATTTGTTTAAATCAAATGAAATGTAAATATATTCTAATCCCAACTTGAAATCAATTGGAATTTTCTTTTCTTCTGTTAATTGTGAAAGTTGAATCAAGTAATTTTGATAATTTTTACTAGGATTTATTTCCAAAAGAAAATGTTCTTCTTTAGTCGGTTTGAAAATTATATGATTTTCAGTAACTATCGAAAATTTTCTATTTCCTTTCCGTGATGATTCTCCAACTGAATATAAAGGTCTTAATTTCTTTAATTGAAATTCTTCTTTTGTTATTTTATTCTGGCATCTTTGAACAAAAAGTTTATTTCCACCAAATATAATTTTATTATTTTTCAAAAGTGATTTTGAATCGAAAATTGCCGAATTCTTAAAATGAGAATCCACAAAAATATTATTCATTGTTTTCTGTAAAACAGTAATCTCTTTAGTTTTCAAATCTTTATTTTCATGAAGACGATTATATGTAAAATGAAGAACATTATCATAATTCTTAATATATTCCAAAATTCGAGTTTTAGAATTTTCGTCTGTTGAGTATTTCAATTTTAATGTGATTATGTTAGAATCGATTTCAGACATTCTAAAACCTCGTAAGTTTTTGTTTTGTTCAGAAAGTCATTGAAATTCAATTTTCTTTGACTTTCTTTTTTTTATATTATAAATAGTTAAATTTTATTTTTCAAGTCAAATTTTATATAAAATCTTGATAAAATTTGTATGATTTTATATACTTTTATACAAAAGTAATTCAATCATAAGTATAGTCCAATACTGTATATTCATCATAATCTCTTTTGTATTCTTTTAATTCTTTCCACTTCTTAAAAATGTTCATAATTCCCCTTTATCTAATTAAACATACACACAAAATCCAATCATGTGTATATTTACTTTAATATTCCGTATATTCAAATAATTCTGCAATTTTTAATTTATCCTCCAAAGAACAATTCAATTTTCTGATTACATCAAAAGCGTATTCGGCAGAATATTTTGGTTTTGTTGGATGTTTTTGTTCTTGTAATTTATCCCAATATGTACTAGATAATATGTCAAAAAATCTTCGCACATAAATGTTATCTTCATCTGAAATTTCAGAACTAGATTCTATAATTTTTCTAATTAATGAAATAAAAAATTGAGATTCTTCTTCCGCTTTCATATAAGCAAAAGTCGGATTCCAATTTGAACTAGATTCATTAGGATATTTTACATCCAAATATTCCAAATAATTTTTGACTGAAATTTTATCCTTCATTAAATTCTCCTACAAAGTAATTATATTACAATCCGTATCATTTGCTTGAATATACGCAACCATATCTTTTGAATGAGTTACAACAATCATCTGTTCAAACACATCTTTCATTTCCAACAAAGATGAATAGAACATTTCTTTTCTTGTTGCACTCAACGGAGCGTCAGGTTCATCAAGCAAAATCATATTCAAATTCAAATTCTTGTTGAAACTTTCGCAGAATCCGATATTTGTAATAGCCTTTTCCGCACCACTCAAACGCTCGACTTTAATATCATCTCCAAATCTCATTGAAATTCCGCTACGAGTCATATCAAACTTGATGTTCAAAGGTTTATAATAAACTTGGTCAATGAATTCATTTATATCATTTTCGATATTCTTCAAGTTCTGCAGAATTGCCCAAGACGGATAATCAGTTGTGAGAATCTTCTTACTATTTTCCAAATCAAACTTTTCTTTCTCAAACTTTTGTTTTCTTTCCTTAAACTTTTCAAGTTCTTTCTTGTCTGCTTTCTTTGTTTCTTCAAGTTGCTCGTTATATTCTTTTACAACTTTATTTTCAGCAACAACAGAATCATATTTTTTAAGTTCGATTTCGATTTCAACAATCTTGTTTTCATCAAAAGTTCCTACAGAGAAAGATTCAATTTTTTTAGAAATTTCCTCAAATTCCTTAAACTTTGAATCACGCTGAATTTTCAAATCTTCGATTTCTTTTTCCAAAATGGTGGTCTGTGATTCATATAAATCTGCTTTTTCTTTTACAGAATTTAATCTTGAAGTCTTTTCAGAATCAACGGAGTCAAGAATTCTCTTTTCACTCTCAATCTGATTAGAATAATTCTGTTTCTTTTCCATGAGAGATGAATTTAAAGATTTCTGTTCCATTCGCTTGTTTTCAATTAAAGACTGTTTCTTTACAAGTTCATTTGAAAGATTATTTTTTCTTTCTTTCAGTTCTTCATTCTTCTTTGCCTTTTCTTCAATGTCTGCTTTCTTCTGCAAAAGGTCATTTATTGTATTTTCAGATTCAGTAATCTGTTTATCGTATTCTTTTGCTTCGGATTCAAATTGAGCATGTTTATCTGTACATGAGCCACCACAAATCGGACAAATTCCAGTCTTTAATTGTTCGGCATTTTTATAAGCAATTGATGATTTTGTTTTAAGTTCAGATAAAGTATTTCTAGCATTAACTAGAGAATTTTCATCAAACTTAATCAACTTCATTAAACGAATGGAATCGATTTCTTTTACAAGTTCATTCCCTTCATCTTCAATCTTTTTAATTTCACATTCAAGATTAAGCGATTTTTCATTTATATCTTTATCGAGATTTTCTCTTTGTTCTTCCAATGACTTGATTTTGTTTTCAGATTCAAGTTTTTTATCGGCAAATTCTTTTTCAATCTTTTCTTGCTCAATTTTTAGATTAAAAGATTTATATTCTGAAATAATCTTATGATATTTTGAATCAATTGAAGAATCTATAGAATTCATTTCTGATTCAATTTTATTTTTTCTTTCTTTCAAATCATTTAATTGATTTTTCTTTTCTTCAATCAAAGATTTTTCAGCAATCAATTTATCCATCTGTGATTTTTTCAGTTTATATTCATCTTCTGTAAATGGAAGTTCGACAAAATCTTTTGTAGTATAGGTCTTATTTTCTAATGCGAAAATTTCTTTATCATTTTCAATAATTTTCTCTTTAGTCTGTTCAATTTTTGGTTCAATGAGAGTCTTGATTTCTTTTGTATAGTCGAGGTCTTGAATGCGTTTGAACAAATCCCTTCTCTCGCTATCTGAACAATGAATAATATCCATATCAGAATTCTGCCTTACAAAAAGGGCATATTTTGATGTTGAAACAGGAAGTCTTTCATTCAACCATTCTTTTACACCTTCACCATTAGCAACATCATTTCCATCAATATCTTTAAGGTTTCTAGTTGTAGTATAACTCTTTCCTTTCTTACAAATTAATGTTTCTAAAAGATGTTTGCCGTTAAGCATAAATTCCAAAGAGATTGTAAATTCATTACATTCTCTATTCATATAATCAGCAAAACTACCTTCATATTCAGACAATAGAAGAATCGAAATTGCATTTATCTGTGTAGTTTTACCGCTTCCATTCTCCGCACGGATTATGTTGATTCCATCCTCGTACTCGAAAATTTTTTCCTCTTTAAAACAACCGAACCCTTTTAATGAAAGTTTTATAAGTTTAAGCATATTATTCTCCTATCATATCAATTTGTGATTTTATATCTTTTGTTGATTCAAGCATTAAAACTTTAGTAGGTAAATACATTCGTTTTATATATTTTAATCCTTTCCATTTTGCATGTTTCTTTAATAATCTATATTTCTTGGACTTATTCATATAATTAAAATCTTTTAATTCAAATACGGTATTTTCATTTTCTTTAAAATATTTTTCATATTTTAACACATCAATTTTTATATTCTTTTCTGATAAAATATTCCAAGAAACATTCATGCTATTCTCCTCTAGCAAATATCAAATCTATATCACTACATTTCAGTTCCATAGGTTTTTCTTCCTTATAGAAATGAATTACATATATTGTTTCCCACCCTTTTGGGCAATCATCATCTTTTGGTGGAACAAAGTTGTAATTTTCATCATCATACCAAATGTACCTTTTAGTGTCAATATTTCTTATCGTTTTATAGAAAAATTCTACATTCATTAATTTAATTAATCCGCTTGGAGATTTAGGGTCTGCAAACAATAAAGTCATTTATTCTCCTCCTTTTGTCAAATCATGATAATAATCTGCTAATCCACTCTGTTTAAGAACAAATCCTAATACTCAAAAAATTCCTAAAATTATAAGAAAACTTTTCATATTCACACCTTAAACTAATTCTCTACCAAAATTACATCTGATGTTATTACTTCTACTTCTCCCTTTCATGAGTTCATTGGCAGTAAAACCACGATTATCAATTGCGTATGGATTAATATCTGCATAACCACAGAACTCATCCCAATCATCAATATTTCTATTACTCTGATTCCATTTCACAAGCACCAAATCAAATCTTGTGCTAGTTTCATATTCCGTTCGTCTTAAAGCGTCAAAATTATCATACAAACTTTTAGCAAGTTCATAGCAAAGAACTCTCTTTCGTTCTTTTTCTAATTCTTCAATGGGAATAGGAGAATTTAATAATGTAAGGTCTTTTGGAACTGCCAAAGACAAAGTAGCCAACTCTTTGTTGCCGTCAAGAAATTCCTTTTTAAGTTGGTCGAAATACTTCTTTTTATATTCTTCTGTCTTTTCTTCTTGTTCTTCTAGTTTCCTAGAACATTTTCGAAAATCAGATAATGCACTATAATACGCATTTGTATAACCACGAACTTCATTTTTAAGAGTATTAATTTCTACATTTTTATAAGCAAGTGTATTTCGATATTTATTTCGTTTGGCTTTTCTATTCATACATCATTCCTCACTTTTCAGTCGAATCACTTCGTTACAAATATCAAATACTTCATTTGAAAGACCCACCGATTTTGCGAATCTTTGAAAAGTCGGTTTTTCCGATTTTTCTACATCATCAATTTCAACTTCTGTAACTCTCTGCTTGAGAACCTTGTTGGTGTAGAATTCAAATCCCATTTCTTTTGCTTGCTTAGAATATTCCTCAAGAGCCACGTTTTTATCAAGAACGTTCTTTACTGTGAATATTGCATATTTTGTTTTAGGTTTTTCAAGTTTGTTTGGATATTCTACAGTATAGTATTCCATAAACTTTGGAATTTCTTTCAACTCATACTCTTTTGTTTCTCCGTCAATAATTGCAAGATATTTTGTATCTCCACCTTCAGTTGACGAGTTCATGCAAGCACTTCCTAAATATCTTCCGCCTTTATCCAAATTACAAGTATGAATATGACCGTGTAAAAAATGTTTTACTTTCAATTGAGATAAATCACAAAAATTTTTAGAAGAGAAATGATTCGTTTCATCTTCAATGTGACCCATACAATAATCAAATTCTACATCTTTGATTTCTTCATTTTCATATAAATGAGAATATACTTCTTTCATCGGTTTTTTTGTAGAACCTTCGTGATTATAAAAAGGGAGTGCGAGAATTTTAGTGTTATAAAAATCAATGATTTTCCATTCTTGTATTACTTCCACATTTTTCAATGGTGCGAATAATGAAAGAACACTACTCATATTTATACAATCATGATTGCCCTGTACAATCCATACTTTAGCAAATGAACTTTTATTTGTAAATAAATCAACAAAAATCCCATAAAGTTCAAACGGACTGTTTACTTCACACATATCTCCAAGAAGTAGCAAACTATTATTTTCGTTGTTCAATTCTTCATTATCAAAAATCCAATTCAATGTATCGATAGCATTACTTTTTTTAGGTTCTTTATTTTGAAGATGAATGTCTCCAGCAACAATTAATTTATTCATATTATTCTCCTATAAAGAGAATTATAAATAAATAATAAAGAATTGTCAACAAAATTTATTAAAAAATATTAACTATATAATGTATATTAAATAAAAAATTAAAAACATATTTTTAATTAAATTCTTGTAACGGAGATACTAATTATGGCTAAATTAAATTCTGATGTAAAAATTGAAAATAATAAAGTAATTTTATCGAATGAAATTTTAGATATTTTGGAAAGTTGGAAAATTAACGAAGAAATTGCAAAATTTGTGGAGCGATATAAAGAAATTTTATTAAATCCTTCTAATATAAACACTCCTAAATTTAGAATTCATCATATTATTCCTTGCTTTTTATTCAAAAGTAAAACTCGTTTGACTAGGAAAGAAACTGAACCTTTAGCAAACGCAATAAAAGAAAATAAAATTAAATTATCTATAAAGAATCACATAAAAGCACATTATTATTTATGGAAAATATTTTTTGATAATTTAGATTCTAAAAATGCAGTTCAGCATTTATGTAAAATGGAAAATCTTGAAAATTTAACAGATGAAGAGTTGAACGAAATCGCTGAAATTGAAGAAGAATGTGCAAAAAATAACAGAACGTATGATGAAAAAAGAGAATATTGTAAAAATTGGAGAGAAGAAAATAAAGAAGAATTAGCACAAAAGAAAAAACAATATAGAGAAGAACATAAAGAAGAATTAAAAGAATATTTTAAAAATCATTATATTGATAACAAGGATGAAATTTCTAAAAAACAAAAAATTTATTATGAAGAAAATAAGGAGGAAATTTCTAAAAAACAAAAAATTTATTATGAAGAAAATAAAGATGAAATATTAAATTATCAACACGAATATTATGAAAATAATAAAGATATAATACTGAATCGTAACAAAAAATACAGAGAAGATAATAAAGAAAAACTTTTTGAATATTATAAAGAATATAGAAAAAATAATAGCGAATCAATTAAAAAATCACAAAAAGAATGGTACGATAATAACAAAGAAAAAGTTTTAGAAAAAAATAAAAAATACAGAGAAGACAATAAAGAAAAAATAGCAGAATATAGAAAAAATAATAGCGAATCGATTAAAAAATCACAAAAAGAGTGGTATGAAAATAATAAAGAAAAAGTTAAAAAATGGCAAAAAGAATGGCATGAAAATAATAAAGATAAATTAGATGAATATCGTTCTCAACTTTGTTATGACCCCATTAAAAAGAATAAATGTAAACTTCATACTTTAATGATGAGGCAATATCGAGACAAGGAATCATATAAAGATGTCGTTCCAACACAATGTATAATCAAAAATTAATTCAATTTAATCCCTTTCAATGAAAGGGATTAAAAATATTCTCCTAGTATTCACCAACTTGATAACTAACATTATCATCACTCAAAGGAAGTTCGTATATAAGACTATAATTTATTTTATTAATTTTTACAATCCCAAAACCAAATTCATAAGCATCCTTTTCCATTTCAGCAATGTTTTCATCAAATCTATCTTTAACATTAAGATATGCTACTTTATTCTTTTCTGTAGGATTTTCTTTATATCTCTTTTTAAGTCGTTCAATCCATTCATCTTTAATATCAATTGTGGGATATACGATTGCAACTTTAATGTTAGGATAATATTTTTCTTTCATGTAAAAAATCTGTCGTCTTACAACTTCATAAGAAGATACAAAAACTGAATACCCTTGACTTGCCAAATCAAAAGCGATGCTTACATAATAAACATACCAATCGTCTGTTCTGTATCCATTTTCATCTTTGAAATTGCTAGATTCCAAATCAATGAAGAAATCACATTCGTTTACTGTGCTTGATTTTCCAACACCTTGATAACAAATATAAATTGTTCCATTTTTATTATGTTCGCTTTTTACCATATCATTATCCTTTCGTTACTTTAAACAAAGCACCATATACTTTTGATTCATTGTATAATTCAAAACAATTATCCCAATCATCTTCTGTGATATATTCATGTTTTTGAAGTTTTTCTACAACATGACCGAGATTACATACAAGATTATCAATATCATCTTTTGCTGACTTAAAAAGACTTTCTTCTTTCAAATAATTTTTCAACCATTCTTCTGCTTCTTCTTTAGAATTAAAATCAGATTTCAAAGGTGGTCTACTTTTACTGTAAGAATCTTTCTGCTCTTCAATAAAATAATTAAGTCCAATAGATGGATTATATTGTTCAAAAATATCAAAATTCGGCATAATCCACCATTTCTTTTTATTTTTCTTTTCTTCTTCAATCTGCTTAATCAACGCTTCAACACGGTCTCGTTCTTCATCAGTAAATGATTCGAGATTATAAACTTTACAATTTTCAGCCATTATTTAAATCTCCTTTATATCTTTTAATCTTTCAATTGTAATTTCATGTTTCTTCTTTTTTGTAGCAAAATCCCAATCTACTTTAAAAGCAAGGAACTTTCCATTGTACCACTTATCCAAGACTTTACCTTGAATATTCTCAATCTTTGTTCCTTTTCCGCTCGAAAAGATTAAATCACCAATCTGAATAGAAGATTCTTCTTTTGGAAATCTAGCCAATTCTTTTTCAGATTCAATAATTTTCTTTTCACCATCATGAACTTCTTTCATAAAAGAAGAGTGTCGATAAAATGTAGATAAATTAATTTCATTCATACTTACATTCTACGACACTCTTTTAGTTTTGTCAAGTAAAATTATTCAATTTTCATATTAAATTTTGTTCCACGTTTAAAATGTAGCATATCTTCTCCTTTATAAGAGTCCAAATGCATTGTTACACAAATTTTACCTTTAGATTCTCCCACCATAAAAATTGAAAATTCATTAAATTTGTTCTTTTCAAATGCGGTAATTTTCCATTCACCGTCTTCACATTCTTCGAATGAAAATTTGTAATTCTTCATTGGTACACAATCTAACTCCATTAGTTCCAATCGAACTTCCCCTCTGCCATTTGAAAAGACAATTTCATCTTCATTTGCTTCAATACAAGCAAATCCGTCATAAATAAAATTTTTCATATATCCTCCTAGACCATCGTTTTCTTATCTGTATGGTCTGAAAATACAAAATTAAAATTAGTTATGCTGATTGATAATCTGTTCTACTCTCTGTCTGCTGATTCCATAAATATTACCAATCTCTTGATAAGTCTTTCCTTCACTTCTTAATTTGTTAATATCATTAAGTCTTTTATCTAAATGATTCTTTTTTGGTTTTACACCAACCATTCTTAAATGTCGATAAACTGTTGGAATAGACAGATTAAACTTTTCTGCAATTTCCTTAACATTAATATTATCCTTGTTTTCTTCAATAAATACATTTACATCCATATTATTCCTCCATATTCAAGTTATATTTTATTTATTTTCTTTCAATACACCGTATTTATTTTTTCCTTTATTCCAATCTTCAAACAAAATTTTCTTTACTTCGTCATCTGTCTTGTTTTCAAGTACATTAATTCTCTTAAATTCCCAATTCTCTTTATTTCCCACGATTTTAAGATAATCAAATCCACCATCAACCGCACAAGATTCACAACTACACCAATGAAAATCATGTCTTGAACGAGAATAAATTATATCTCCGCATTTTAAGCATTTAATTCCGCCTAATTGCAAAATTCTACCTCCTCATAAGTTTCGTTAAAAATGTCTTCCTTACAGAAATAAAATTCTCCACGAACACCTTTGATTACATAATCACCCTCTGTAGCAACATGTTTAGCCTTGATGAATTTTCCATCTTCCAAAGTAGGAATAATCAATTCTCCATCATAAGCAATCATAGCATCTTCACAAAACGCTTTAATTTCATCAAAGTTTTTACCATTCCATTGAATTGCTTTAATTGAAATGGGTTTCTTCACATAAGTTTTCACCATACAAAAACCTCTTATTCTAGTTCTCGAATTGTATATGTTGCCGAATTTCTAATCTTTTCAGTCTTTTTAGTGTCTTCTGAATTTACCGTATCTAAACAATCCAAACAAACACATTCGCACCACATACCAATAGAACATGAGCCAAATCTTACTTCAAAATTTGAAACAGGACTCGCTCCTCGATAACCAAACCCTTTCTTGTGAAACTTCTTGTTATGTTTCTTCCGCCATTCATACATTTTATCGGTTTCTTCTTTAGTCAATGAATAATTTGAATCATATTCTTTATTCATATTAAATAATCTCCACTTGTTTTGCAAAAGATTTATTTAACCCTCTAGTTAAACCGTCCTCCCATTTTATCTTGAATCTGCAATCATCAACCGAGTAGAAAACCCAGCCTTTGTGTTCGGCGAATTTTATAGCAGAATTTGATGTGATTTCCTTTCCGTTCTTATCTTCTATTCCCAAATAATATACATCATTCTTATGCAAATTATTTTCCTCCAAAAATCCAATTCGGAGACTTGATGATTCCTTTGGAGAAAAGAAAACGATAAATTTTTTCTTTTAGTCCAATTCTCACCTCATTATACTCCAAATTTTCTAACAGTTCTTTCATATATTCCTCCCATCAACAATAATATCATAAATTTATACAGTTCGTCAAGTAATTTTATACAAAAAAAAGACCCACTCATCGTGGGTCATATCTATATCTTCGGATTTGAAAAACAATAAAGTTATTTTCCAATCCGACCAAATTTATAATTCACAATTGAATCTAATTCAGCATTGAAAGCGTCAATTTCGCTTTTCACAAAGCCTTCATATCCATCGAGATTATCGCCCATAGTAATAACTTTGTTTCCTTTTTCCTTTACTTCGTTTACAATAAACTCTGTGTCAAAAGCATTGCCAAGTGTAGGATTCCAATCAATCCCTTCTGTCAAAACAATATCACTAGGATTAGGAATAGTTTCACCATGAGCAATAGCCATTTCAGCAAAAGTATCATAGTATTCAAAACAAACTTCATACAAATCTTGCAAAAGTTCATGAATACTCATAAAATTCTCACCTTCTGTATACAAATGCAGAATACGAGCATCATTTCCTAAAAGATAAACATAACTTGAAAGTTCCGACAATGTATTCATATAAATCACCTCTAATTGTCAAATATAATATTATATAGTAAGATTTTTAATTATATAGTTAGTGTAATTACACAGTTCGTAAAAATATCCAATCATCGCAAAATCAAATCTCAAATCATCTCCTAATTTTCCATTTCTAATATTACGATAATTGCAGTAATAAGAACTTATAGCCATATACAAATTGTACAAAGACTTTCCACCGTTTTTCATATAAATTTCTCTGATGTATTCTTTCTGTTCAGCCATGTGAAGATTTATACATTTTGATTTTTTCCAATCCAATTCAAACAATGGTTTCAAAATGTCATTCAGCACAATTTCTTTTTTATTTAATTCTTCGCCTAAATCTTGAGCAAACTTTATATATTCTTCAACCTCTTTATAAAGTTGGTCAAAGTTTGAAGTTGTA
>Ga0326511_10002275_pt1 | contig 15673 bp, 9 predicted proteins | sample 0_2496_0518_D_FD_203701 | JGI IMG/M metagenome (GOLD analysis project Ga0326511, IMG submission 203701) | Bovine rumen microbial communities from UC Davis, California, United States - 0_2496_0518 | ecosystem: Host-associated > Mammals > Digestive system > Stomach > Rumen | place: USA: California...
TCTTCCATGTGGTCAAAATCCGTGATCCGAATGTATTTAAGCTCCTGGACGAGGCAGACCATGATGAAGAGAAGGATGACCGTCATGCTGAAGAAGCGTCGGATTATGCTCAGCTGCGGTATGAGGCAATGGCGGAGGCGCAGGAAGAGGAGGCTTTGGCATCTCCCCTTGAGAAGGCAGAGTATCAGATGTGGCTCTATCCTGTGAGTGAGGAACAGTCACGGCCGTTCCCGATGGATCCTGCCCATGCAATCATCCGGTGCCTGGTGGAGCAGCTGCCTCCTGCGGAGCGGGAGACCTATGACCTGCTCTTTAACAGCGGTCTCTCTGAGGATCAGATCAAAGAATTACTGCACCTGGACGATAACGCCTGGTGGAATCGGAAAAAACGCCTGGATAATGATGTCCGCGGCGTATTTAGAGGACTGGGCTATCAGGTACCTGCCTACGAGGAAATCGAGTTGGAGCAGGAGCGGTACATCAAGCGCTCAGGCAGGAACCCGAAAAAGATACGGGAGAAGCTGGAGAAACAAAAGAAAGGCGCGTGACCGCGCGGGCAAGCGCAAACCACTCTAACCACTTGGAAAGATCGATGCGCGGAAAAAGTGAACTATTTCGCCCGTAGACAGAGGCAGTAAAACAATCCTGAGCACTGACCTCAGGGGAGGAACATTCGGCCATAGTGCCGGAGAGAGGAGTAGACTATGAAGAAGTTTGAAATCGGCAAAAACGCCATGTACTGTAACGCGGAGGCAGTCCGGAACTACCCGGAGGTGCTCCGCGGCCTTCCCTTCTGTAACTGGAAGCTGGAAAAGGATTCCCATGGAAGGCTGACGAAGGTACCGTATAACCCCAAAACAGGATTCCATGCATCCGTGGACAAACCGTATACATTTGCCGACATGGAAACGGCGCTGAAGGCGGTAGAAAACTACAGCGGCGTCGGCATCAATATTTCCGGGAAGGTCGGATGTATTGACGTTGACGACTGTGTCAGGGAAGACGGATCGCTGACGGATATCGCGCTGGCTGTGCTGGCACTGTTCCCGAACGCCTGGGTGGAGTATTCCCCGTCAGGTACCGGACTGCACATTTATTTCCTGATCCCGGCAGGATATGTGTACGACAAGGAAGAATACTACATCAACTGCAACAGGTATGGTCTTGAGATGTATATCGCCGGGGAGACCAGCCATTTCCTGACCATGACCGGAAATGTGTTCCGGAAAGGCGACATGACAGTCACAGAGGGGAACCTGGATTCCTTCAAAAACACCTACATGAAGCGCCCTGCGCTGGAAAGGGTTAAGATCCAGGTACCGGAAGGCGGTTCGATACTTTCTGACCAGGAAGTGATGGTGAAGTGTTACCGCTCCCAGGGCGGTGAGACATTCGCCAGATATTATGACGGAGACTGGACGAAGCCGGAAGATCCCAACTGGTCGCACTCACAGGCCGATCTTTCTGTGTGCCGCCGGCTGGCCTTCTTCTGCCGTGGCGATATGGAACAGATGGACAGGCTGTTCCGGGATTCAGGGTTGTATCGTGAGAAATGGGACGAGCGGCGCGGTGACGGTACGTATGGCGAACTCACCATGCGGAAAGCCATCGCGGGATGTACCGCGTTTTACGATACGAAACCCAATGCGGCAGATGATTTTGTACCTGATGATGAGGACGAAAAGGATGGCGCTGACGGGAATGACTCCTCTGATGATGAAGATGACGCCTGCACCGGCACGGATGATGACAACGCTGCGCTGATCGATGAGTATCTCTCCCGAAAAACGCTGTCTGTGGAGGATGTGATAGCTCCTGCTTTTCTGGAACTTGCCTCATGGGCGAACACGGAAGATGTGGTGCGGTATGTTGCCATCAAACAGAAAATTCCAAAGGAGCTGGGCATCCGCCGGTTTGAGGCGGAACTGCGAAAATACACGCTGGGGAAGATGGCTGAAGAGATGCCGACCGCCAGCGTATTGCGGCTCAGCGGCTCCCAGACCCGCGGCATGATTGTTCCGCAGAACTGGATCGTGGATGACCAGGGGATCAGACATATGGAGACGGTATTCGGGGAATTACAGCCCGTAACGGTCTGCCGCGATCCGCTTTTTGTCAGCGCCAAGGTTATCAACGTGGATGACAATACGGAGAAGTTGGGAATCACCTACAGGCGTAACGGTGCATACAAGACCCTGATCGCCTCCCGCGCAGATCTACTCAATAAGAATACCATCATCAAATATGCGGATTTCGGCCTGCCGGTTTCCTCCGGTACTGCCGGGACCATCACAAAGTATGTCGCGGAGATGGAAGCGGTCAATGATCATGTTATCCCCATCAAACGCTGCGTCAACCGCGCAGGCTGGGTAGGAAATGAGTTCTATCCGTACCGCATCAAGGATACCGTGCAGTATTATGATGATCAGACCGGAACCACGAATATCGTAGAAGCCCTGCACACCCATGGGTCAGAGGAACGGTGGATGGAGCTGGCAAAAGTGGTGCGGGAGTATCCGTATGCGCGTCTTATGATGGCGGCGGCATTTGCGTCTCCGCTGATCCTGAAGCTTTCACACAGGAATATCTATGCGCATTTCTGGTATGAGTCAAGGGGCGGCAAGACGGCTGTGGCAAAGTTCTGCCTGAGCATTTACGGCGATCCCGACAACCTGATCGGCACCTATAACGCTACGCTGTTCGGCATGGAGCAGAGGGCGGCAACCATGAAGCACCTTCCTCTGGTATTGGATGAGCTGCAGTCACTGAAGGAAAAATATCTGTCTGTCAATGATATCGTCTACAACCTTGGCAACGGCATCGGAAAAACCCGGGGGAAGATCGGGAGCGGCATCCGAAAAATAGACGGATGGAGCACCTGTATTATCTCAACAGGCGAGCAGCCGATGCGGGCGGACAGCTCCATGGACGGGATCAACTCCAGGCTGCTGGAGATCAATGCCTGCCCGCTAATGAACGGGGAAGGCGTAATTGACCAGGAATTAGGCGTCCGGCTTCATACGGAGGCAAGGCTGAACTATGGCTTTGCAGGGAAAAGATATGTTGATTTCCTGATCGATGAGATCATCGGGGACACCGCGGGGGAGGATGGGACGATCCCGCGCCTGGACGCAGACTTCCAGATGATGCTGGAGAAGCTCGCGGGGGCGACAACACCGGAGTGCCGGTCCAATCCGCACTTTACCAACATGGCCGTGCTGGCTCTTGGCGATTATTATTCCTCCATTGCCATATTCGGACTGTCAGCAGAGCAGGCAGCGGACGAGGCGGTCACGATGGCGGCTATGGCAATGGAGAAGATCGAGGCGGACAAGCCACTGAATTCGATTGAAGCTGCATGGCAGTTCACCACAAACTGGGTGGCGTCCAACAGCGCACACTTCATCGGTGCACCGACGCAGACCGTGAGCCTGTACGCGCCGAGGGAGGTATCTCCAATCTATGGTGTCATTGAAGGTGGAAAGGTCTACGCCATTGTCGATGAGCTGAACAAAGCACTGGATGCTGCGGGGTTCTCCCATGTAAAAAGCATCAAAGGATTCCGCAGGGCCGGGTATATCGATACCTTTACTGATTCCGCAGGGAAACAGCGGTCACAGACTCTCAAGAGCATCAAGAAGGTTTCTGGCAGGGTGTATGCGCTGAATGTGAAGATCACGGGGGAGGAGCAGGGAGACGACGACCTCCCTCCTTTCAGCGATCCGAATGATTTTCCTTTAGGCGGCCAGCATAGTGCTTGAGGATGAAGGAGCAGGGTGGAAAAGCAGAAATGCAGCCAGGAACTGATCCGGCCAACACAGGGGTGGTGGCCTGTCCTAACCACTATAACCACTTTTCAGCCAGGGGAACGCCTATATATATGATATATTTTTTTGAGATGAGAGAAAAATAAAACAATCACATACGTATATATATTATAGTGGTTATAGTGGTTAAGTGGTTATATATGGTCTGAAAAGCCAGTAAAATCAAGGGCCTCAGGACTGTGGATGCTCTAACCACTCAAAAAACAAAGTGGTTAAAGTGGTTAGGATTCGGGGGATTATACCCGTGTGAACGCAGGAACCGGCGGTCTGCAGCAGGGTATCATGTAGACAAAGTGCACTGGTAAGACTATACTTTAATGTAGACATTCAAACAGCGCATAAAATGTGAAGTAATTTGCCTATATATAGAAGGAGGGAAAGATAATGGACAGAAGAGTAATGAAAACCAGCCAGATGTTGTACAAGCCTCTGCAGAATGGCAGTTCGCTTGATTATAACCGGATTTATGATGTCATTGACGAAGTTGTGGGCACAAAGAAAATCGCGTATAAGGATGCGGAGCGGTTCATGTACCAGTATAAGGATGCCATGCGGAATTACGCTTTCATCCGCGATCGGTATGACTACTTATCTGCTCCTGACGAGTATATGGAGACTGTGGTTCTCCGTAACCCGGAGAGAGCCCTTATGGTGAAGGAGGCTCATGGTGGAGAGCTTCCCGGTGTCAAATGGCTGCTGGACATCTCCGCCAGAGAGTGCTTGAGGATGCGTACGGCTGTCGGGCGGCTGATCTGTATGCTGAAGGATGAGAAGCAGCGCCTGGTTATGACGGCGCATTATATCTGCATGGCTGACTGGAAACACATCTCTGCTGTATTCGGACATCAGGACAGGTGGGCAAAGGATATCCATGTGAAGGCCATGAAGGTTGTGGATGGCTTGTTCCGTAACGGAGACTGGTACGCCGCCGACCATGCCGCCGATCAGGAGATCGACATCCTTATCCGGGAATGGAAGACTGCCGAGCGCAGATGGCTGTTGGCGCAGAAGGAGAGACGGACATCCCGGGTGCCCTGAACCGGTGTCTCCGGAAAACAGGTACTGAGATATGCATCAGAAGCAGGACAACCGGGACTATGTGCTTCCTTTATCTGATGGCGGAAGCAACAACTTTGATAATCTTATGAACCTGTGCGGTTTCAGCCAGAGCCGTATCCATGCCAATCGCGGTGATCAATGGCATGGGAGATCACAGGGCAGTTACCGGCCGAAGGAAGCGCCGGGGAAGGAGAAGTGTATGTTTAACAGATTTTTTGACGCGCTGGACAAGGAAGGTGTGGAGTGCACCGTCCGTCGCAACACCGGAAATATTGGCGGCGACTATATTGTCGAGACCGGGAACGACCGGGAGCATTTCACAGACCTTGATCCGGAGGAACAGGAGAAATGCGTGGAGTGGCTGCGGTACAACCTGGTACCAGCTGGGAAGGTTCTCCACAATCACACCAGCTACGGCATGAAGCATATCCTGCAGGATCGTACCAATGTCTATATGACCAATAACGCATTTAAGGAGCTGATGCTTCTGTGTGGGTTCTACCCATCCGAACCGGACATCCTGAACTGGACGTTCTATGTGAAGAAGACATCACCGATGTTTATGACACAGGCCGACGGCAGGCAGGGCCTACCGATGCTGGGTGACCCGATGGATTACAACCGAGCGGAGTGGGAGTATGGAAGCTGGCAATGCAGTGACTGCGGCAGGGAACCGGATGGAGACAGCTGCTGGGCAGATGTGGAACATTCTCCAGGCTATGCTTATTGTCCGAACTGTGGTGTGAAGATGAAGATTCATTGATTTCCAGGTGAAAAACAACTTGTGAAGAAGCGTTTTGATTTCTGTTTGAAAAACGATCTGCGTTTGAAAACCGTTTGATTTTCCTTTGATTACGGCCCCGGGGCGGGGTTGTATCTCTAACGAATGGCTGCCTGAAGACCGTCGCCCCCTGCCGTGTGCAAAAATCCTGATTCAAACGGGGGAATAGGGGCATATTCAGTCTCTCTGCCGGAATCTGGTAACTGGCACGAAGCCTTATGAACAGGGCATTTCGGGTACATTTTGAGCATTGTCTCAGGGTATCCGGGATGCTCTGTTTGTTTGATTAGCTCTGAAATAATCAAACGAAATCAAATAAATCAAACAATAGCTGGTGCAGGTCTCTGCACCGTCTACAAACCGGATCAGCCAGTAGGATGCTGGCAGAAAGGAGTTTTTATGGCAAAAGACGGAACCAACCGTGGCGGCAAACGTCCCGGTGCGGGAAGAAAGAAAAAGCCGCTGGCAGAGAAAATCCAGGAAGGGCAAAAGGCCATTGCCCTGGCAATGCCGGAGCAGGATGGCCTGGACGGAGAAGATGTGGAAAGCATCAGGGAGTTCCTCTCGGAGGATCAGCGTCTCGGAGACCTCTATGGTAAAGAAATCTGGGATCAGATGGCTTCATGGCTTCGGCAGAGAAACTGTGCGCATCTTGTATCTCCCCACCTTCTGGAGCAGTACAGCATGGCCATGGCCAGGTGGATACAGCTTGAGCGCATAAACAACGAGATGGGATTCCTCTCCAAGCATCCGACAACTGGAGCTGCGATCACCAGCCCGTTTGTGACAATGGCGCAAGGGTATCTGAAGCAGGCGAACATTTTGTTTCAGCAGATATTCAGCATCGTATCTGAAAACTGCAGGGAGCCAGTCACGGGCAATCCCCAGGACGATATGATGGAAAAGCTGCTGGGGATGTGACCGCTCGGAACATTGCCACCCGACCACAAATAGACGGTGCCAATTTTGGCACCATCTGACTACGAGTATATGATCGGTCATGTGTACAGATCCGGGCACTTATGAAATAAAATACAACTCCCTCATATCGTAGCTGCGAGTGTGAATTACATCTCAGCACGAATACGATGCTGCAGGGAGTGTGAGTAAAAAAGGAGCGTGATCCGCTATGGAGAAATATGTATACAAGCCGACGCGGTTTATGCTGCCGACGTCGCATTATGACAAAGAAAAGGCTGACCGCGCCGTGATCTTCATCGAATCGCTGAAACACACGAAAGGTGCGTTCTACAACCAGCCGTTTAAGCTGCTCGATTGGCAGGACAGAATCGTCCGAGACCTGATGGGCGTGGTTAAGGAAGACGGGACGCGGCAGTTCAAACAGTGTATCGCTTTTCTGAGCAAGAAAAACGGGAAGCAACTTGCGCTGGATACACCAATACCAACACCGCAGGGCTTTACCGCAATGGGCGATCTGAAAGTGGGCGATACTGTGTTTGATGAGAATGGAGTGCCTTGTCATGTGATCGCAAAGAGTGCCGTCGATGATACGGAGCAAGCGTATAAGCTGACATTCAGAGACGGAACGTCCATCATTGCCGGTGCAAGGCATCTGTGGGATTGTGATGACCTTACAAGATACAAGAATCCCCGAGTTACATTATCCACGCAGGAAATCTATGAGAAGCAGCTGGAAATGAAAGGGAACCGTTCAGCGATCCGTATCCCGGTGGCAAAGCCTATTCAGACAGAGGATGTAAATCTCCCAGTTGATCCATACCTTTACGGCTATTGGCTTGGGAATGGAACGGCGACAGAAGCAAGAATCACAGTGAGAACCTCTGATGTTGAAGATGTCAAATCTAATATACCCTATGAGCTGCATAACAGTTTCCCGCAAAAATGCGGAGGCAGTTCATGCCTGTGTTATCGGGAACTCAGGCCAATTCTGGTAAATAACTTTAGAGAGAAGGTTATTCTCCCTGAGTATCTTCGCGCCTCTGAATCACAGCGCTGGGCTCTGCTCCAGGGTCTGATGGATTCAGATGGATCAATCAGCAAGGTGAAAGGGCAAAGCACGTACACGACTACAATTCGCCCATTGGCAGAATCAGTTCGTGAGCTGTTGTGGTCCCTGGGTATCAAAAATGCTGTTAAAGCAGAGCCTTCAACTCGGAACGGCTGGCCTACCGGCGAAATCTTGTACGTGATCCGGTTTACATCATTCACTGGTCAGCCGACTGCCAGGCTGATCCGCAAAGCTGTATGGAGCAGAGTCAGAAATGGAGACAGTCGGTCGAATTACCATTACCTGAAATCCATCACCCCGGTGGAGCAACCGGTCAAAATGCAGTGCATTCAGGTGGACAGTCCAAGCCATTTGTATCTTGCTGGGCCGTCAATGGTTCCGACACACAACAGCGAACTTGCCGCCGCCATCGCACTGTATCTTCTTTGTGCCGACCACGAACAGAGGGCGGAGATATACGGTGCGGCGGCGGACAGGCAGATGGCAAGTCTTGTGTTCAATGTGGCTGCCGACATGATCCGACTGTCTCCGGCGCTTATGAAACGGTGTAAGATACTGGATTCCAGGAAGCGCATCATTTTTACGCCGACAAACAGCTTTTATCAGGTGTTGAGTTCCGATGCTGACCGTGCTCACGGGGTATCCGCCCATGGTGTGATCGTGGATGAGATCCATGTGCAGAAAAATCCTGACCTCTACAATGTCCTGACCAAGGGTTCCGGTGATGCACGTAAGCAGCCTCTTCAGTTCATCATCAGCACAGCGGGTGACAACATCCATTCCATTGGCTATGAGCTGTTCCAGAAGGCGCAGAACCTGTTGGGCGGCCGCAAGACCGACCCGACGATCTACCCGGTTGTCTATGCCGCGGATCCGGATGATGACTGGACAAAGCCGGAGACCTGGCGCAAAGCGAACCCATCCATGGGAGTGACATTCCCGGAGTCCGCTATCCGTGAAGCCTGTGAATCCGCCATGCAGAATCCAAGTGAAGAGAACGTCTTCAAAACCCTGCGGCTCAATATCTGGACGAAACAGGCTGTCCGGTGGATGCCGATGGAACGGTGGGATAGATGCAATGCCCCTGTTGATATTGAAAGGCTCCGCGGCCGTCCCTGTTATGCAGGACTCGACCTTTCCAGTACGCAGGACCTCACGGCACTTGTGCTGGTGTTCCCACCTGCAAACCCGGAGGACCCATACTCCATCCTGCCCTTCGCCTGGGTGCCGGAGGAAACGATAACACAGCGGTCCAGGCGTGACCATGTGAACTATGACCTGTGGCAGAAGCAGGGTTATATCCTGGCAACCGAAGGCTCCGTTGTCGATTATGAAGCCATCGAAGCGAAGATCCTGGAGCTAAACGAAATATACGACATCCGTGAGATCGCGTATGACCGCTGGAATTCCCAGATGCTGATACAGCATCTCAGTGATGAGGGTATGACAGTCGTTCCCTTCGGACAGGGCAAGGCAAGTATGAGCCCGCCGACAAAGGAACTGATGCGGCTGACGCTGGAAGGGAAACTCTCCCATGGCGGCCACCCGGTACTCCGGTGGTGCATGGATAATGCCGTCGTACAGACCGATGCCGCCGGGAACATCAAGCTGTCAAAAGCGAAAGCTGTTGAGAAGATCGACCTGGCGGTTGCCCTGGTCATGGCATTGGACAGGGCGGTCAGGAACGAGAACAGCCGGAAGGAATCTGTGTATGAGCACAGAGGGATCCTGCTGCTGTAAGAAAATCAACCCCTCTGCAGGCGTATGTACGCCTGCAGTATAACACCCCTGTCAAGGGCATCCATGGCGGATCTGAGGCATCTTTGGCGGATTTGCGCCATCCATGATGCATTGACGGCGTCTATGGCGGATTGGCAGCATCCATGACGCGGACGGATTCAAACCCCGATGCCCCCCTGACAGCGGAGAAAGGAAAGGATATGAGCATTTTTCAGAGTTTATTTAACAGGCGAAGGGCAGAAGACCGTGCGGCCGGTTCCGGATACCGTTTCTTCTTCGGCCAGAGCACTGCCGGGAAGACAGTCAATGAACGCTCCGCAATGCAGATGACCGCTGTGTATGCCTGTGTGAGAATCCTTGCAGAGTCCATTGCCAGCCTGCCGCTCCATCTCTATGAGAAAGGCGAGAACGGCGACAGAATCAGGGCAGAAGATCATCCCCTTTATTTCCTGCTCCACGATGAGCCGAACCCGGAGATGACCAGTTTTATCTTCCGGGAAGTGATGGTCACCCATCTATTACTTTGGGGAAACTGTTATGCACAGATCCTGCGCAACGGGCGCGGGGAAGTGGTAGGCCTGTATCCCCTGATGCCGAATAGGATGTCCGTTGAGCGGGACCAGAACGGGCAGCTGTATTACCGCTATCAACGGCTTAACGGTGAGCCTCCGACAATGGAAAGTACGGATGTGATCTTGCTGCCGGAAGATATTCTCCATATCCCGGGACTGGGCTATGACGGACTGGTCGGGATGTCACCGATCGCCGCCTGCCGGAATGCGGTTGGCATGGGTCTTGCCGCAGAGGAATATGGCTCCCGGTTCTTATCAAACGGAGCAACACCGGCAGGAGTCCTTGAGACACCGTCTCTGATCAAGGATGTCAGCAAGCTGCGTGACTCCTGGGAGAAGGCTTACGGAGGCACCGGGAACGCCGGGAGGGTGGCGATCCTTGAAGAAGGCGTTACATTCAAACCGATCAGCATGAGCCCGCAGGATTCGCAGCTTCTGGAAACCCGGCAATACCAGCTGACGGAGATCGCACGGATTTTCCGTATCCCGCCTCATATGTTGCAGGACTTATCCAGGGCTACGTTTTCGAATATAGAGGAGCAGAGCCTGGAATTCGTGAAATACACACTGGCTCCATGGATCAGCCGGTGGGAACAGAGCATGGCCAAAGCCCTGCTAAGCCCGGAGGAACGGAAGAAATACAGCATCCGCTTCAATGTCGATGGACTGCTCCGGGGGGATTACAAATCCCGCATGGAAGGTTACCGCATAGGCGTATCCTCCGGGATCCTCAGTGTGAATGACTGTCGCAGGCTGGAGAACATGGACCTGCTATCTGATGAAGAAGGCGGCAACTATCATCTGATCCAGGGTGCGATGATCAAACTGGAGGATGCAGGGATATATGCTTCCGGTAACCAGGGGACTGATAATAAAGCTATTCAGTCTGCTGAAGATAATTACACTCAGGCTGCAGATGAAGGAAACAACAGTGGTGCAGCCGGGAAGGAGTCAGAATGAAGAACAAAAAACACTTCTGGAACTGGGGCGGCGATCCATCTTCCAGGGAACTGTATCTCTACGGCACCATCGCCGAGGAATCGTGGTTTGACGACGATGTGACCCCGGAGATGTTACGAAGTGAACTGATGGCAGGAAGCGGCCCGGTCACGGTCTGGCTGTCCAGCCCTGGTGGAGATTGCATCGCCGCATCGCAGATCTACAGCATGCTGATGGATTATCCATTTGATGTAACCGTCAAGATCGACGGTATTGCTGCATCCGCAGCCTCTGTGATCGCGATGGCTGGCACGGCAGTATTGATGGCACCGACCAGCTGTATGATGATCCATGACCCGATGACCATGGCCATGGGCAATGAAGGGGATATGGAGAAGGCCATCGATATGCTGAAGGCTGTAAAAGAATCCATCATCACTGCCTATGAGATCAAGACAGGCCTGAAACGGGAAGAGATCTCCAGGCTGATGACCGCAGAGACCTGGATGGATTGTAACAAGGCGATCGAGCTTGGCTTTGCTGACGGCATCCTTCAGAAGAATGATGTATCCCCTGTGGCCGATCATAAGCCGTCAGTCCTGTTCTCCCAGAGGAGTACAGACCGGCAGCTGTTCAACCGGCTGGCTGTGTCTGCCGGGGTTCCAGTCAAGCCGCTGTATGACAGGCTTGATCATCTGAAAAAAGATAAGTAATCATTTCTCGTCCGCCAATTTTGGCGTACGGGGACAGCCGTAAAACAGCGAAATACCGCTATAAGGTTCAGCAGTTGCATACCCCCTGTGCAGCTGCTGTTCTTTATAAATGTATGCCGCCTGCCGGATTCTTTACCATGATCTTATCCGGTGGGCGGCATGTAACTTGTGCTCCTGTGCATCCCGCAATACCGCAGGCCGACGGGAGCATTTTTAATCTCAAACGGGCTCAATGCAGGGCCATATTTTGCGGCCCGGGACGCATTTCCCGGGAGAAAAGAGGCATTATGCTTAGAAGAATCAATGAACTGCGTGAAAACCGCGCAAAGGCATGGGAAGCTGCAAAGAACTTCCTCGACACTCATCAGACCGAAAACGGTACGCTCAGTGCCGATGACGCAGCCACCTACGACCGTATGGAAGCGGAAGTAGTGAACCTTGGCAGGGAGATCGAGCGCCTGGAACACCGCGAGGCCCTGGACGCACAGATGTCCCTCCCTGTCGGCACTCCGCTGATCAGCCGTCCCGGCATGGGTACCGATGTGAAGACCGGACGCGCGTCTGACGAGTATAAGAAAGCTATGCTCACAGCACTGCGTACGAACTTCCGGACGGTTTCCAATGTCCTGATGGAAGGCACAGATGCCTCCGGCGGCTACCTGGTCCCGACCGAGTACGACGCCCGTCTGGTCGAAGCCCTGGAGCAGGAGAATGTGATCCGTTCCCTTGCTACTGTGATCCAGACATCCGGCGAGCGTAAGATCAACGTCGCGGCTTCCAAACCTGCCGCAAGCTGGGTGGAAGAAAACGGTGAGCTGGTCTTTGGGGATGCCACCTTCGATCAGGTGATCCTTGATGCATACAAGCTCTCTGTGGCGGTGAAGGTATCTGAGGAGCTGCTGGCCGATAACGCCTATGATCTGGAGACCTTCCTGATCAACGCGTTCGGCCGCGCCATCGCTAATGCGGAGGAAGAGGCGTTCCTTACCGGCGACGGGAGCAGCAAGCCTACGGGTATCTTTCATGCCACGAAGGGCGGACAGGTCGGTGTGACTGCGGCATCCGCCACTGCCATCACGGCGGATGAGGTGATCGACCTGGTGTACAAGCTGAAGCGTCCGTACCGCACCAACGCTGTGTTCGTGACCAGCGATTCCACCCTTGCGGCGATCCGCAAGCTGAAGAATGACAACGGCTATCTGTGGCAGCCCGCGCTGACTGCAGGAGAGCCGGATCGTCTGATGGGATTCCCTGTGTACACGAGCCAGTTTGTACCGGCCATTGCCGCCGGACAGCCGGTCATTGCTTTCGGTGATATGAGCTACTACAACATCGGTGACCGCGGGGCCCGCTCCTTTGCGGCTCTGCATGAGCTGTACGCCGGTGTTGGCCAGGTGGCCTTTGTCGTCAAAGAAAGAATTGATGGCAGGCTGGTGCTTCCTGAAGCCGTTCAGATCTTGAAGATGAAGGGCACTGCGGCGCAGGGATGATGGTAAGACACTCCGGTGTGACTGATGATCTTTGATCTGTCGTCCAGTATAGCACCGACCAGGGCAGAAACGGGAGCCAGATACCGTTCGAAGTCACGAAGCGGAGAGTTATGGGATCGGCATCCGAATGGGCTATGCCATCTATAAACTTGTGTTTATAGAGGAGAGGGGAACAGGGGGGATTCCCCATCTCCATCTGCCTGATTATTACTGCCATACCTACGCAGGTCAGAGCCCTGCATCTTTGTCCAGATCACCCAGAAGAAACTCGTCAGAAGGGCAGAAAGATTGTTGGATTTATGTCGGAAATCTGCCCTTCTACCTATATTTATAACTTGCTATCTGAGCCAACTCAGAGGTAATATCCACGTACGCCGCAGGGCTGTCTTAAGGCCTGTCAGATGGCGAAAAGAAGGCAAGGCACAGACCTTTGCCGGAAAGGAGAAAAAACAGAATGGATAAAACAGTTCAGATCCGTCCGGCGCTGTCCGCACAAGACCGTGAGCGCAAAGCCGCCAGGAAAAAACAGGCTTCTGTAAAAAGAACTCCATCCCTGGACATCACCGCGCCGAAGCAGGCCCCTTCTGTGACTCCGGAAGCCACGAAGACTACGGTGATCGAAGCAGCGCCTGCCCCGGCCGCAAAGCTCCGTGCCGCGGGATACTGCCGTGTATCCACAGGGAGTGACCTGCAGCGTACCTCGATCACAGCCCAGCGCCAGCATTATGAGGATTATATCCGGTCAAACCCCGAATGGATCTTCTCGGGCATCTACTGGGAAGCCGGGGTGACAGGAACCAAAACAGAGTCCAGACCGGAGCTGCAGCGGTTGATCGCGGATTGCAGGGCCCACCGTATCGATCTGGTTTTGACCAAGTCGATCTCCCGCTTCTCCCGCGACACTTCCGACTGCCTGGAGATGGTTAGAACCCTCACATCCCTTGGCGTGGGCATCATTTTCCAGAAGGAAAATATCGATACCAGAAGCATGGATTCGGAATTCCTCCTGACACTCTTTTCATCCATCGCGGAAGAAGAGTCGCAGTCCATATCCAGCAACAGCAAATGGGCGGTGCAGAAGCGCTTCCAGAACGGAACCTTCAAGTATTCCAAAGCGCCATACGGATATGATCTTGTGAACGGCAATTTCGTCGTCAACCCAGAGCAGGCTCCCATTGTGAAGGAGATCTTCAGGCGGGCCTTAAGCGGCGAAGGGACGATTGCCATCGCAAGAGACCTGAATGAGCGGGGCATCCCGACCGGAACAAAACGCAGGGACGGGTCAGATGGTATATGGAATTCCTCCATGATCCTCGGCATGATCAAAAATGTCACCTACACCGGGGATGTCCTGATGCAGAAGACCTACAGCGGCAGGGATTACCGCAGGCGGAAGAATACCGGGGAGCGGGCACAGTATTATGCAGATGCCCACCACGAAGGCATCATCGACCATGAAACGTTCGAAAGGGCAGGTTCATCACTGAAGCTGCGAAGGAAGAGCGCATCGCTAACAGATTCTGCTGATGGAGGAAGGAAGAATCCCGCGCAAAACAGGTATGCTTTCTCCGGCAAACTGGTCTGCGGATGCTGCGGAGGCAGGATGAAGCGGATCACCGGCAGGACAGGTGGCGGAAAACGGCATTTTTGGGGATGCGGCGCACATACGGCAGATCTGCAGGCCTGTTCCATGAAACGGGAGCAGGAGGAGAGCCTTCGGAACGCTTTCATCACGATGCTGAACAGGCTGGCGTTCCTGCCACTGGCAGATTTGTATATTGAAATGCTCACCAAAGAAGAGGCGGACAAATCCGGCCCCGAAGCAACGGCACTTCGTGCAAGGCAAAAATCCATAACCGAAGAAAAAGAACGGCTCACGCTCCTCTTAAGCAAGGGATGTGGTGAGCCTGTTTTATTTCAGGAGAGGATCGCGTCGCTGAATGCGGAAGAGACGGCTTTGCAGAAGGAGATGGAAAAAATCAGCGGTGAGAGTACCCGGATGCGGGAAGCGAAGAATCTGAAGAGGGTCATCGGTGCGTGGAAAACAGGCCGGGAGACTGATGCAGACAGGATTTTCACGGAAATTGCTGAACATGCCACTGTGAATACCGGGGAAGCAGTCACATTTCATCTGAAATGCGGGCTAAAGCTGACAGAGACGCAGACGGATAACGGGGATGAATAACAGGAAGGAGACCAGAATGGCACAGATACCATACGGATACAGGATCGAGAGGGGCAGAATTGTTATGGATACAGAGGCAGCTGCAGCGATCAGCAGATTCGTTGAGTCCTATCTCAGCGGCCTGTCTGTGAAAGAATCAAAGAAGGCAGCGAAGATACCTCTCAGCGAATCAACGCTCAATCAGATTCTGAAAAACAATACTTATCTTGGCACAGATGATTATCCTCCGCTCATCACAGCGGAGGTTTTTCATTCTGTCCAAGAGGAGCGGAAGCGGCGGACACACCCTGCAACGACAAGGCCGTCCGATCCGGTTCCCGTAAAGAGCAGGTTTGTGTTTCATGCGCATGATCAGGACTCTGTGATCACGGAAGGCG
>Ga0326511_10002276_pt1 | contig 15673 bp, 20 predicted proteins | sample 0_2496_0518_D_FD_203701 | JGI IMG/M metagenome (GOLD analysis project Ga0326511, IMG submission 203701) | Bovine rumen microbial communities from UC Davis, California, United States - 0_2496_0518 | ecosystem: Host-associated > Mammals > Digestive system > Stomach > Rumen | place: USA...
CGAAGTTCTTGATGACGATGTATACGAAAGATTGCAAAATCTAAGAACACAGAAAAAAGAGCTTTATTCTTTGTATTACGACAACGGAAAGAAAAAAACAGGAGAAGACCTATATATAGCCGAAGAATTGTAGAAATATTACAAAAAACTATATAGCAATTCGTCTGCACAATCTAGATTTGTAAAAGACAGGAAAGCGTGGATAAATTCTTTGAAAAGAGAGCTGATGCAGTGCGGAGGACAAGAAGCAGTTGACGCGTTTGGTAATGAAGATTTTGAAGAACTTGACAAATATATAGATTCTCATCCAGAATTCAACATCAAACGTTGGCGTAAATGGAACGAGCGTAATTCAAAATTTCAATTTATATCAAATGGTGACGAGGATGGTAAAGGCACATTGATAAATGATGACGTTATGAGAGAATATGGTGAAGAAAAGCCTTATTATGGTCCAGAAGAAGAGGCTATTTCTGATCAAATCTCAGACTTGATGCGTCCTTATTATATGTCTAATGGTTTTATCAACAACAAGAAAATGTCTCGTGCGATTAAGAAAGAGATTATTGAATTGCTTTTAAAGTAGTCTAAATTAAGAAAAAAGATTACTGATAAAAATCCAGCATTAAAGAAACAAGCTTAGAGGTACGGCGCTATAATAAATAAATATTTCAATTTTGAAGAAACTTAGGAGTTTAAAGAGCTTAAAGAGCAAATAAGAAACAAGATTGTAGAACAATACGGATATTTTAATCCGGATGTTTATTATAGAGTACTACAACAATACGGCACAGCGTGGTTCGACAGATCTACAGGATCATATACAAACTTTAGACCGTATAAATGGTATACTAAAGCCGTTGCAAAGAATAAATATAAATATATGGAATGGGTTCCTGGTGATAATTTTACAGATTTAGACAGCTCTGTAGAATTCAAAAACCCACTTTATAAAGCTGAGTATGGCGTGTCTTATGTTCCGTTAGAATCAAAATATAAAAATGAAAAGTATTCTGAGATAACAGGTGATTTAAAACAACTTCATGAAGAAATAGCTAGTATTTTAAAAGATGCTAACGCAAAAATGAAGAATAGAGTGTATGTTGATAATTATCTTCTCCCATAGATAACTGGCAGTATGTATAAACGAATGAAGGCGCATCATTCCAGAAAAGATAAATGGCACGCTTTTAAAGAATACATACTTGAACAACTCGGTTTTACACCAACTCCACAAAACGAAACAGTATATGGAGCAGAATATGAAGATCGTGGAGATGACGATAGCGGAAGAGGTGTTGTTACTCTGTCAGAAAAAAGAAAGAAGCTCGGGTTGTTAAAAAATAAACCAGACGGACATCCTTTACGCATGATACCTCAGTATTATACAGTAAAGAAAAATCCAGAACATATATCCCAAGATATTATTGGCATTACGATGGAGTATTTCAACATGGCTGCTAGATATAAAAACAAATCTGATATCAAAAATCAATGTGAAACGATAGTTGATATGCTAGAAAATAGACAATATGTTAAAATGTCCAGTTCTGGCTCTGAAGAAATAACTTCCGGCGACGAAACAAATGCATTCAAAGCTGCTAGAAAATTTCTAGACATGAATCTTTATGACATGCGTAGAGAAAAAGTAGATTTTGCTGTTGGTAAAAACTATGATTTCTTAAGAACGTCATAGTTACTAGCTAGATATACTACTGCAAACAACTTAGGTGCAAATCCAAAAGTAGCTCTTACTGGTTTCTTAACTACTATGTGGAGCCATTTGATAAATGCAGTATCTGGAAACGGATATAGCTTTGAAGATGCACACAACGGTGGAAAAGAAGTATTGTGGTTTTCTTTAAAAACAGCTTGTACATTTGGTGCAAGAGCTATAGAAAATAGATTGTCTAATGACGACATTGTAGTTATAGCAGAATATTATAACGTTTCTAATCAGCTTCAACGAAAATATAAGAACCAAAACAGAAATGCATTTGTAAATGCAGTATATAGAAATTCTGTTTTTGGTCTATTGAGCAGTGTTGATTTTATATCAAAATCTTGTATAGCGTTATCAACATTATATTCTTTCAGACTTGTTGACGGAGAATTTGTAACTGAAGATTTAATATACAGAAATGCCGCAATGAAACCAAAAGATTTAAGAGAATCTTATTTACTTGATGCGCTAAAAAAATATAAAAAAGCTCCTACTTTGCGATCGTTTATAAAAGTAGTAGACCATAAATTTACAGTTACCGACCATAAAGATGCATATGATAAAGTAGAGTATCTTGTTAGATCAAGAATAGAAAAAACTGCTGAACGTGCGGACGGTATGGCTACAATGGCGCAGAAAGCGGCTATTACACAGAGTTGGATTGGAGCATTAATACTTATTCATAGACAATATCTTCCTCTTATGATACAAGAAAGACTGTCTGATCCTGTATATGATTATGATATGCAAATGATTAAAAACGGTCAGTTTAAAGTATTTTATAGATATCTTACTGCAATTGCAAGAGGATCTCTTATAGGAGGAGCTGCTGCTGGATCTCTTGGTGGATTTTTTATTTTTGGAGCACCTGGGGCATTTGTTGGTGCTGCAGCAGGAGCTGTATATGGATATAAAAATTCTATAAAGAATGGAAAAAAGTCTATAAAACAGACAGAAAGAGAAATGTTTGATTATACGAAGTCTGACGATTTTGAAGAAACTTTAAACGCAATATATAACAAACGTGCAGTAAGACAAATAAAGGCTGAATTATTAATATTCAACTTAATTTTATCTCCATTAATAAACGGTTTGTGTAAATATGCAGACGATCCCGAAAACAAAGATTCAAAATTCTTACAATTTATGTGTCTTGTTTTAAGACAGTTCCAATGGGAGGCGTATAACCCGTATCGTTTTATAGATATATTTAACAACGTTAAGAATGTTACCGCTGCTACTGGAAGTGGTGATGTAGTACAAGATCTTGGAAATATGATTTCCGCAGAAGCTACTTATGCTACACAATTAATTCTTCCTAGAACAGCGTCGGATTTATTCTCTATACAAAGCCTATCCGATACTATTGAAAATCCATGGTTAAAGAAAGTTAAATCTGGAGCATATAAAGATAAAACAAAAATAGAAAGAAGTGTTGCAAAAGCTTTACCTTGGTCCAATTGGTGGGAGCAAAGCTTAGATTCTAAAGCTAAACGTAAATGGATAGAAGGTAAAACAATGGGCATCGATAAAGATGAATCTTCTGTTTATTATAACGTTTATAAAAAACTTAAATAATAAAAATAATCCTGACTACCGTTTCCGATAGCCAGGATTTTTTTATTGATATGGAAAAACAAATTGTCTGGTATAAAACCAGAAGTATATATATTATTAACAATAACACCTGTTAATTTATCGACCTTTAATGTCACTATAACATCGCCATCGATATATATGTTGTAAAAATATTTTTCTTTTTCAAACTCTTTACAAAATCTATAATAATACTTAAACACGTCACAATTATAACGCATTTTTATATAAAAATTATCTGCAAGCTTTTCTACAGACACATTTTTTAGATGTTTGTATAAGAATTTATAATTATTTACAACATAGAAGAAAATATAAATATCATTCAATATTCAACGCTGTCATTATTATCAACATGTTATTATCTCTATCTTCTTCTGATAAGTTTAATTCATCTTTTATAGATTCAATGTAAACTTTCTTTTGCTCAACAACGGCTTCTTTTTCTTCTTTTTTGTTGCCGTATATATCTGCGTTTGCTTGTGCTACTGTTAACTTATAATCGTTTATCAATAAAATTTTATTCATGGCTTATAAATTTAATTTATAGGTTCAATGACTCTGAGCCATCGCCTTCATAATAACTTCTACTATGTTCCCACTTGTTGTTAGCCTGATGCCAATATATATCTTGCATAGCTTTCAATATAGTATCTTTTCTAGAATATACATCAAACTGATCAATCTTAAATACACGAATATCACCACTTCCTGTAGTATCTATACCGATAATATAGAACTCAAAAGACCATTTATTCCAGTCTTCTCTGAGCTCATATCGCAAATACCACACAACAGCCTGATAATAATAACAAAGCTGTCGCAAGTAATCATACTGATTTATACTATCTTCAAAGTGCCACAACTTTTGTGTAGTCTTTAAGTCATATATAATAGCTTTCTTATTCTTAAAATCAAGAGTAAGACCATCTAACAATGACTTACACGCAACACCAGCTGCCATTTTTACATAGTATGTCCAATTTATATGAAATTCATGATGATTCTCAAATACTACATCATCTTTATAATCACGTAGTACTCTCGACGCTTCTATTATAGAATATGCAAGTTTGTGAGACTGTATATTTTGCTTTATTTTCTCAAGCATTTGATAATCCCAGTGGGAAATCATAATTCTTCCATCATTTTCTTTCAGGAAGTCTATATAATCCTTCAACGTAGAGGCTATTTTAAGGCCTTCTGACAGCATTTTGTCTTCTGACTTTCCTGCTGTACTATATGCTTGTTTATAAGCGTCTAGAATGGCTCTATTTGGCTCTATTTCTAGTGAAGATGCAAGTGCCTGACAGAACTTCTCCTGCTGTGCAGAAGTAGGTCTACTTTTGTCCCAGATCACATAGTCTTTTCGGAACTCTTCAGGTTGCAGAATATATTCATGAATCATCGTTCCTCTTTCGAGTACTGGATTCTTTTCTTCAGGAACATCTTCTGTTAGCATCTTATGTAAAAAGGCTGGCCCCTTGTTTAGGAACCAGCCTATGTTCGAATTGGATATTCTAGTTTTATCTTCGTAATAAGGAACTGATATGTCCATCATCGCTTAGATATGTTAAGGAATTCAATAATTTCGTCAAACGAATCATCAGGATTATTCTTTATTTCCTCAGCAAAGATAATAACGTTATCGTGAGATATCGTTTCTACATTACTACAGAAGTATTCTGCAGCAGCGCTAGCCTTATCTTTGTTGTCGATGACGTCGTTGATGATACCTGCAACAGTATCTTTATCAAGACCAGAGAATCTCTTCTTATAACGAATACGAGAACATCTATCATTCAAGTACTCGTTGATTTCCTTCTCATTGTTACAAGTAGCAATAACCAACTTTTTACAAGTAGGCTTAACTCCGTCAAGAAATCCTAACAAATATCTAGTATTCCAATATTTATCAATCTCGTCGAAGATGACACAAACATCATCTGTAATCTTTGCAAAGAATCCTTCGATATCATCAGCACATACTCTACTATCAATTACAATAATAGGAAGTCCTGACTCAACCGCAATCTTCTTAGCAAGCAGTGTTTTACCACTACCTTTAAGACCACTCAATAACACACCAGTAGTCATCTTTTCCGTTTTATTAAACGTATCGATACACTTGTCGATAAACTTATGGTCTTTCTCATTCAAGTAATAAGTAGATGGGAATTCGAAATCCCTATCCTCCTGCAGTACCTCTAAACACTCTTCACGAAGATGAGTCATAGTGTATACTTTACCAGGAATAAGACTATAGTCTACGCCACTTGGCTTTGGTGTGATATTACCGTTGAAATTAATAAACTGAGTTTTGTTATTTTTCTTTTCCATCTTGTCTCTGACTTTTTAGTTCTTGGATCATTTCATCTACCTGTTTATGATTTCTCACCAGGTAGCAGCGCATCTTGGAATGATGACGCTTTAAATAATACTTGAAGAGTTTATATCTTAAAGGAAACGAATCTCCCATAAGACCTTTACATTCTACTACAAATCCTCTGCCTATAAAGTCTGGAAGATATGTAATAGGACGTATTTTCTCTCCAAGATACTCGAACTTAGGTAACAGAGTAAAATGCTTTGGCTCATATTTAACAGGTATCCCTGCCTCCATAAAAGCTTCATAAGTATAGAGTTCGAGTTTGCTCCTGAAATGGATTCCATACTTATCGACTGCTGTCGCATTCTTAACTCTGCTTTTAGATTTAGATATCATATACGATATCTGTAACTCCGTTATCGTTGTATTTAATGCCTGCGATTATTTTATTGTTCTTTCTCAATCCAATGTAGCCATTCGGATCTCCTTCGAAACCAATATCGCAAGCAAGTACACTATAACCACTATTAAACTTTTTCAGCACATATGGGTTTTTACTCCACTTATATGCTGCATATGCGGCTCCAGCAATAGTACCTACGATACCAATCACTATGCCGAGGATCAATGTCTCTATCATATGTTTAACGTTTTATACAGCCAATCTTTGACTGTGTTAAAATTATTGTTTTTTACTGCGTCTGAAATATCTTTCGATTTAAATTTCTTATGGACAAATATAGCATCCATCTTATATTGTTTACTATACTCTCGAGCTTTTTTCATCCCCGTTGCATCTCGATCGAACAGTATAACAATCTTCTTCCACTTACTGCGTAGAGACTTCAATATATCTTCTGGAATAAATGTAGTCTCGCTAGAAGGCGATATAGCATTAAAACCCATCTCGTATAAACACATAACATCTTTTAAAGACTTTGTGATTATAAGTAGATCTCCGCCTGCTTCGGGCAACTCGGCTAATCCCTGAACGTGCCTATTTGTCAGATTGGTACGCCATTTAGTATACTTTGAAGCTAAAGGTCTATAAATCTTAAATCGATCATAAACCTTATATGCATACATAGGACTAGTTTCTTTGTAGGTTCCTCTGACGACTCTATTACAAAGAAAATATTTAATGCTAAACACATTGAATTTCTTCAACGTATCAATAGATATATGGAATTGCTTCCAATACTGTTTATCAACTTCTGTAAATGGTTGACGAACTATTCCGATATCTGCTGGTAATCCCGATGTTACCAAATGACCATTAGTCTTAGTAACAACGTTTAAGTTTGGATTTACTTTTCGTACAATCCTCAACAATTCTCGTTCAAGTTCTTCTCTTGTTTGAATGCCTCTATAAAGCTTTAAGAACTTTAATGCGTTTCCCGCTATTCCAGTACCGTGGTCTTTGAATAGGAGCGCACCGTCTTTTGTAGGAAATATAGCAAAAGACGGCATTCTATCATCGCTTCGTAAAGGACTATTCATAAGTTTACCTGGCTTAAATGCTCCAAGATAATAAGAATAGATAGTATAGTCATCCACTTTATCCAACAAGTCTCTAAGACTCATTGTAATAGCTGTTTTTGTACTATACATGGCTTATAAGCTCTTTTGTATTGCGGAGTTGGGCGGATTCGAACCACCCATATAACAGTTTGGCAACTGTCATATTGCAACCTGCGTGTGCACACAAACTCCGATTTTTACGCCTTACAGGCATTCTTTTGTTTTTCACGTTCATATTCTGCAATATAACGTGTTGCTTGGACTTTTTCTCGTCCGCCTTTGTTCCAATACCAGTCTTTCCAATATCCTGGTTTGTGATAATCTTTTTTCTTCATAATGTAGTATAGAGAGGACTCGAACCTCTGTGTGCACCGCACGCCTTAGACGTCAAATGCTTTCCCTCTAGGGTACTCGGCCGCTTTAGCATCTATACTTAACCAAGGGTTAACTGAAGTTAACCTCCACCACTGACCATTATTCGAACGGATTATACATCCATTCTTTTTCGAAGATTATTACTTCAAAAAGGCAGGTCGTCAGCACCTGTTGAAGTCTCAGTCACCGGAGCGGTAGTTACACCGAGCGGATCTGCAGCAGGTTCAACATCTGCTACAACAGGACGCTCAAGAAGATCATTCTTCCAAAGCTTAATCTGAGACTCTTCTACGCTCATAGGTTCAACAAAAGTACCAAGAGAGCTAACTTTCGTATAACCCTTCTTGTCGTAAACAACCTTCAAACGCATACCTTGACGCATGTTTGCAGGATTTGTAGCTGGTTCAAGCTGAGCTTTTACCCAGTTAATCATCTCCACAAACGAACTTCCTTCGAAGTCGGTATGGTTACCGTTTGCTGCATCTATAACCTGCAGAATACGACCAAACTGTGCATCGTCACGACGCTGCAAATCTTCGTCGGTAGCAATCCACTGATTCTTTTCGTTCTTCCACTCTGTCATAGTTGCTGTCTGACCGTTCTCATTCTCAAAGATTATCTCCAAGAAGTCGCGACCATTAGGTGTTTTGTTTACATTAACCTCTTTCAAGGTTACATTCTCGTTGATGCCTACAGGCATATAGGAGCTATTAAACTCCTGATTATTTGTTGTTGCTGTTTTTGTACTATACATAATTCTTAAACTCTGAGTTATACTTCTGGTTTGTAAACACGATCCCAATAGGTTGTTATTGATCCGTCTTCATTTCCTGTAGAAATGATGATATCTTTTCCCGCAAGATGTTTCGCTCTTGCTTCGAGGACGGAGTCTCCATCGCCGCCTTTAAACGAGACATGAGTCTCATTTTCTTTTCGATAAACGTAGCCGACCGCATCTGCGAGTCCGCATACAATTCGTCCGAGTTTTCCAACAAGGTCGATTTCTCTAGCATTGACTTCTTGTCCATCCTTATCAGTAATAGAATCTTTAACGTGTCCTATCAGAATAAATTCGTCACAAAGGTCCTTGAACATATCAATTACCTTCTTTACTGCATCTCTTAAATACTTGTAACCTGCTCCTCGTGCAAGTGTTGTAACATCGTTTCCTTTCCAGTTCTTTCCTAATTCGGTCTGTCTGTAAAGTGTGCACGCGTAGCTCATACAAATGTCTTCGAGACGTGTAGCATTATCGATAGTAATGTGTTTATAAAAATTATGTCCTACCTCATCGTTCTTAGCTCGAATGGCTTGTGCAATCTCTCCAAGATCATTGATGGTACGTGCCTGAACAGCTAGCGCATCAATAAACTTAGATCCGCCTTCAAGGTCTATGATGAGATTATTCTCCAACTGAGCTACAGCACTCGTCTTACCGCTCTTAGGAAGACCGTATAAGATTAAATACTGCGGATTAGTTGAAGTTGCAGGAACTTTTTGAGTAGGTAATGTTATCATATTGACTTATAGTTCTAATGATTAAAGAATATTAATATTGATATTAGCGTTGCCAAACGTATAGATATCAATAATAATCTTCTTTTTCTTAGGTGTCAGGGCGTTGATGAACGAAAGGTCGCTGAAATCAGCGTAGCTATACGTATCAAAGCCAATCTGAATCTCATCATCGTAGAAGATAATGGGAGTACCGTCAGAAAGAGTATACATTTTATTCAGCTCGAAGGGGAGAATATAATTCTTCTTCGGCTTCTTGTAATTGGCAAGGAACTTAACAGCCTTATCGAAATCAGAATCGTACGATGCACCCAGAAGAGTGGCGTCGATAGCTGCCGTATCGTTCGTCTTATTGAACAGATAACTATTCTTCTTAATTACATCAGCAATAATGATATCATCAAGAATCTTAGAATAGTTGGGTTTGCTACTAGTGTGAAAGGGATTGTAACTATTATTGTTCTTCTTACCAAAAGTATATGTCGTAATCATAAATCAGCCTATTTTAATTGTTAATACTTGTCATCTGAGCATTAACGTTCAATCAGATTATTGTACATCAAATCGTTCTCGAATTCAAGAATACAAGGTTTGCCCGCATCTCTGTTTTTCAACATATGCATGTAAACCTTATTTTGTGTAGGTAAACGGTTTGGTCCGTACTCTTGAATGTTCAATATCTCTGGTCTATGCATGACAAGCACGTAATCGCTTGCCTGAAACATCGCATCAGATGACGATAAATCACTTCGCATCGGGTAATGACTCGATGGGTTATTTATCCTTTCTGAAGACTCGATATTTCTATTCATTTGTGCAATCTGAATCACTGATGTCATCGGATACTTTTTAGCTTGTATGAATACTCGCTCAAGTTCCGAAGTAGTCTCTATTACAGAACCTACTTGTTTAGTCAGCAACGTGTGATCGTATACGATAATAAAGTGTTTCTTAGAACCCTTTACATACGTTTCATAGAAATTCTTTATAGTTTTTTCTACCTCTGAAGGAGTGCTTGGGTTATCTACAAAATATATAGGATACTCCTTCAGCTGATTAGATACTGCAATAACACGTTTAAACGTTTCGTCATCGAGGTCCTTTTCAGAACTATACAAGTCAGAAGTCGTTTTACGAAGTTTACTCGAAAGCGTTCTTCCTACTTGCCTAAATCCAACCATCTCTAATGAGAAGTTTAGAATGACTATGTCTTCAGTTGGATTCAAATCAATTATATCGGTTGTCAAACTGTTAACCCAGCTCGACTTACCAGTTCCAGATATACCAGCTATGGTGTAAACGGTATTTGGTTCTATACCTCCCATACACTGCTTATTAAACTTTTCCCACCTAGTCTTAAGAGAAGTAATGTTGTGTTCTCTTCGTCCTTTGATATAGTTGATTGCTTCTTGAGCAACAACGCTCATTGGACGTATGTTAGATAAGTTCTGTTCCATAAGAGTTTACTGGTGTTTGCTTCTTGTCGTTCATTTCATCTTCAATGGCCTCCCATTGACTACGTGTTAACCAATTCCACATAGTCATCATATAACTGAGGCTACCTTCACGCATCCGTTTAGATATTTCATAATCCAGACACTTGATGATATGTTCTGCCATAGCTGAGCTACGACCACATTTGAGGTTAAAGAAATGACGACACTTGTTTACGTTCGCACGCAAATAAGATTTACTGCCATCTGCTCGAACAACATACACGGGATACATATCATAGAAGAGGTCAAAATAGTCCTTCTTAGGTGCTATACTTTGCTTTAACTCTTCCGTTGGTTCATATGTAACTGAATCACCTCTCTCTATCGAGGTGACCAAATGTTGGTCGACTAAGTACTGTATATCGTCATCACTGACAAGGTTGATGACCTTTTGGACGTCTTGATATTTTGGCTGATTCTTATCCAATACAATACTTAGGAACAATAATTGATTTGAATTCAATTCTGGATTTGCATCCAGAAGTCTTGTATTTACTTCAATAATCATACTATTGACTCGGGGGCTCTAAGTTGGTTACTAAAATAACGATAGCTGTTGTTCAGTAAAGTCCGCTATCACTTTTTTGGCTTCACTGATATAGTAACGATAGTTAATCTTGCGATCTTCTATCGGGGTATCATCAAACTTATTCAGGATTGTTACTCCTGATTTAGTTAACATGTTGGTTTTATCTCTGTCTCCATTTGGATCTACTTTATAGAGATATGAACCATTCGTGCTTGCATAAAACCTATTGATACGTTGTATAGGTTTTTCACCATGTACAACTTTAAACTTCTTATCTACAGCTTGAGACATTAAGAAATCACGGATATCTTTATCCTTCTCAATAGTTTCTGTCACCGGTGTTTTGTTGACAAAGTATTCTATAACAGCTTTGGGAATGATTACAGGTGCTAATCCCTTCCCAAGCTTTGTTTTAGTTATAAACATACCTTTTTTCTCTATCAGATCTGGGTCTTTCGACTCTGAATATCCCTTCATGACCCCAAAGTAGTCATTGATGGCATATTGATAGAATGCTTCGTACTCATCCACTTCAAAACCAAGTTGAGTGATCTGTTCTACCTCTTTGATGGCTCTCTCAATTCCATCTTTAAGGCTGTTTTTAGCCCTATAGACAACGCCGTCAGTGTTCACCTGTATAATTTCACAGCCGAGCTCTAAAAGCCTGTCTACGAGCATTAAAAGAATTAGTTGACCGTTTATCCTAATCTTAAAAACATTGAACGGATCGTACATCCAACTTACCTCCTGTTGCATCTTTCCTGTAGGAGAATTAAGCACGATCTTTAGAAACAGATTCTTAATCTTTTGACCAGTACGTTTTGCTTCTATTCGTTCATAGTAAATACCTTCGAATATATCGCAAAAAAGTTTTCCTAAGTGACGAGGGCCAAATTGATATTTAATCAATAAGGACGGATACATGGACGTAACATCGGCGTGTCCAATGTGCTCGTCATCTTTAGGGAGGAATATCTTTGGAGTGTGGATGGAATGGATTCCACCTACACCTACTGAATACACCACATTTGAGAGAACAAACTTCTTCTCATAGCCTTTGCGCTCTTTAGAGTATACGATCTGTTTCTTCATATCCTCAAGAACGTCTTGTAACTTTGGATTTTTGTATTTTATAAATGGCAGAATAACATCCTTCAACGGAATATAATCCATAGGAGAACGCATTTCCTTTATAACATTTTTAGGAATACCTGACTTCTTAGAATATTCTTCTAATAGGAAGGTCTCTGCCATTTTAACACTGTCCATAGAAAGACAATCTATGCCGTGTTCTTTCTCGATAAACAACCTTAAATCGATTTGCTCTTTCAAGCGGTTTAATAACTCTGTAGTCGACTCAACATCGTTTATGTTGTATGCTATCATTTCGTCAATTTTATCTACAGGTAAAGGTTGATCGAAGTCTCCCTCGTACTCATAGACATTCTTATAGTGCATTGTAACCTGCATGGTTTTCAAACCCACTCTAAGCTTTTGACTAAACTGCATTGTGAGCAAGTCCATTGATTCGAAGCAATGTGCATACTTCCATCGTTTGAGCTTCTCACGGCTCCCGTCTTCGTCTTCCACTATCGTAGTAGATAGATTAAACAAAGAATTACAAATTTTCCAGTAAGGTAAACTTGCTAGTTTTTTCCTGTAGTCTATCATATAGTTTATGATTACATCATCATAGTGATGATTATTGTAACCACAAAACAATTTGAAATAATCTTCATGTGTATAATAAAAGAAATCAACTAGATCTTCTAGCTGATTCCTTCTTTCTGATATTTCAAATTTGTATAGTCTACCGGTCTCTGTATCTTTACAGCAACAGTGGAAACAATTAGGGAATATCTCTACGTCGTATACGTAGACTATTCGATTTCGTATCCACATGACTCATAGGTTCTTTAGTTAATACTAGGAGTGAGTGCAGGGCTCGAACCTGCGACATAGCCGACTTAACTCGCTGCTCTACCAACTGAGCTAACTCACTCTTTTACACACAGTTACGTACTATGTAGAGGCTTTACTGTGCATTATATTAGAAAGATAGGACATCGGAGTTTACTTGGATTTATCCTGGCAATAGAGTGACATTAACCATTAACCAAATAGCGATCCCTACACTCTTAGGTCTGCCGATACGCATATTTATCAGTATTTTACACATCATTGAGAGGTGTACCTATTCCTATCTTTTATCTATCGTATTTATGCCGCTTTTGGCAATATCATACGACCTTTCTTGCGCTTGTGGTCCTTCAGATTAGTAGCCACTAGCGAAGGATTCTTCGCGTGTGTCTTATTAGTAATCTTTTGGGCCTTATTGAGAAGTTTGGATTCAGGTCCAAGTTCGTTTACTTTATGACCTTCCCCGTTGATATCCTTTATGTCGGCTATCTTCTTCTCTTGGTAGACCGCATTCTTTTCGCTCATCTTAAAGCGTCCAGTCAGCGGTAATTTGTCAAACATCGAGACGACGAAGTCTCTAATGCGTATCAAGGCCTCTTCACGTTCCTTCTCCCACATAGGGATAAATTCGTCTTTAAAGAGGTCGTCAGTAGGACAAGGCTTAGGGTGCTTACGCTCCCATTTCTTCATCTTCTCGTCCTCATATGCCTTCATCTTGGCGGCTTTGCCTAGGTTCTTCCACAACTTCTTTTGATAGTCGCGTGGATCAGGGAACTCTGACGGATGATCCCACTTCTTAAGTTCTACGGTACCGTCTTTGTATTTTACCCACTTTTGGCCATGGCATCTCTTACGTAGATTCTTAGACTGTGGATATTTTTTCTCGTCCCATTTGGTGCTCTTTTGTACAAAATGTACATCCTTACCGTCATTGAACTCTACCTTGAGAAGATCCTTCTGTTCAAACATTGGTTTCTTTTTTGGTATATTGTTAACGGTATGCTGACGGCTATAGGCTGCAAGATTCGCTACTTTTCTTCTACGAACCTTAATACGTACGTTGCTACTTCCCATATTATTTCTGCGATTAAGTTAAACATACGTTAAGCGGCCTTCTTAGCTGTTTTAGAGCCTTCTGATGCCTTTTTAGGGTTCAGGTGGACAACTACACTAGGCTTACGTTTCTTCACGGCAGAGAGCGTTTTTAGCACTACTCTCTTAGTGACCTTTCCGGTCTTCTTGCTGCGATGGATGTGAATATTCTTCTCCTTGCGCGCAGCTTTTACAGCAGCGGCCTTCTCCTTACTGTTGTTAGAAGGTTTCTTCTTCTTCGGCTCTGCCTTTGGCAGCACGGATTCCATCTTCTTGGCATACGGATATATCTTGGCGCTAGGCGGTGCAATTTCTCGCAACTTGGCCAGAACATTCTGGTCGCCCTCAAGAGACATGTATGCAAGTGATACTCGGGCCTTGGTGTTTCCGCTTATCAGAACGTTGTATTTAATCTTGGCGTTCTCAACAGCTTCCTTAAGCATGTTATAGTCGGAGTTATCGAACATTACTACGATGTTATACTCTTTGGGAGCATTCATCTGTTCTATGAGCTTCTTTACGAGCTCTTCCGTCTTCTCCTTATCGAAGCTCATGCGTTTACAACGACGACGCAAGGCGTTGATACGGAAATTACGGAACTGTTCTTCACGTGTCTTACGACGCTTTGCAGCGTCAGCAAGAGTTTTTACTTTACCTGTGGGGATATTATTCTTAGTTGCAGTCTGACCCTTCTGGGCAGTGTCTACGGTGTTATTCTTACTCATATTTTGATAATATAATTAAATTAAAAAATCTTGTTAATAAGTCTCTTAATGAAGCTTTTCTTCTTCATTACGTATACGATACCTTCGGTAGTGTTTACGACATGAAGGATATCGTAATCTTTTGTTTCCTTCTCCAATCTTTCGTTAGATAGAGCAAATGAAACGATAAGTTGTTTATATTTTGTTTTCATCTTTGATAAATGAATTTTGTTAAACATGTTATTTATTGGGAAATATTGTGATCAGTTACGGGAACGATCCGCTCATGTGTATAAACACATGCACCAGCTTTCTGATCGGGGTTATTTTCTATGCTGTCAAGTCAGTTTCGACCATAGGAATCATAGTCTCGTCAATAGTGATTGTTGTATCACTATTAAACTTCTCCATGTCAGTATCGAACTTATTAGCCTTCAACTGCAACTCCTTAATCATAGAAGCAATCTTTGCAGAAGTGAATACCTCCTCCTTGCCAATATTCTTCAGACCCTTCTGAGCCTTAGTCTTCTGGTCCAAGGTAGGAATCATCTTGAGCTGACAGATAGCCTCCTTCATCTCGCAGGCCATAAAAATACTATAGTTGTTGGTCTTCTTAAAAGCCTCCTTATCAAAGGTTGTAATACCCATATTCAGATAGAACAACATACCCTTGATGTATACAAGCTTCTGGGCCATCTGAGTAATCTCATTATAGAGGTTCTTCAGATCGTGTGTACGGTAGCCATTCTTAATGTCCTTCTTACTCATAAGGTTCTCGGCCTTAATATAGCTCCAGTACTTCTTCTTCTTGCTATCAATATCCTGTCGGATAGAAATAATCTTACTCGCGTTCAACTTAATTGATTTCGTCAT
>Ga0326511_10002277_pt1 | contig 15670 bp, 9 predicted proteins | sample 0_2496_0518_D_FD_203701 | JGI IMG/M metagenome (GOLD analysis project Ga0326511, IMG submission 203701) | Bovine rumen microbial communities from UC Davis, California, United States - 0_2496_0518 | ecosystem: Host-associated > Mammals > Digestive system > Stomach > Rumen | place: USA: California...
TTTTGTACCACTTTATAAATCCTTAGTATTAAAGCTAGTTACCTTTGTAACTATTTAAAATGAATTTTCATTACTTTAATACACATAAATAATATATCATTTGGGGGGGGGGGTTATACGATTCATAAGAATTTATTAAAATTTCACTTTTTACTCATAGTCCCACCATATAAATAATAGAAAAATGCCAGATAATCTATTTTAAATTGAAGAAGCGGCAATTCGTCATCTTCATTAGATGCGTGAAATATACCTCGATATAAATCATCAGTTAGTTCTTCCGATACTAGAAAATTATTATACAAGAAATTATACATTTGAAAATATCCCAATGTATTTAGGCTTTTTTGTAATTTAAGATTTAAAGCAACTGGGTTAAACATATACTTTGAAAATATATATGATATTTGATCTGATTTTATAAATACAGTCTCTTCTTCTTCCCATGTACATACAAGAGGGACTTTTATAATCTTAGTTGGGTCATCCATATCCTTTGTATCAAAATAAGTTTTCACAAGCTGATGTCTTGAATGAGTGTGAGCAATTTCTAACATATGTTTCTTTTTTATGTTATCTTTAGTTTTAAGTATAAATTTATTCATATCCCTTGTATCTTCAAATTTATCAGCTAGTTCTTTATCATTTGTGTAAGCATATAAAAACGGTTCGATTCTTTCCTCAGCATTTTTATCAGCAAAATAATACACATACAATTTCATCACATTTTCCTCCTTTTACATTATTATAATATATAGACGAAAATAAAATCATAGAGTATATAATATACTCTATGATTTTAAATCAGTTAATTAAAAACCTCCAAATATAGCTTCATATTCTTCATCTGTAAGAGTTATTGTAGATTCTTTAAAGAAAGCATATTTCGAAGGATGCCTAGTCATTATAGTTTCTTCATCAAGTATATCTGGTGCACCAAGAATATCATCCCATCTTGTAATAGGAAATAAATCTTTTTCTAAAATAGTCTGGTCGGCGGTGATACTTTTTTGATGAAGCAAAGTGTCATAAATCTCGTTTTCCATTTATTATCCTCCTTATCTGATAGTGCCAGTTAAATAAAATGGAACTGTTTCTACCTTAGGTTCTATTTCATAATCTACTCTAGTTTCTGGATGTAACTCAATAAAGAATAATTCTGGATATGCTTTATCCTCAGTAGAAGTTATTGGTGTTACTGGACAATTATCAATATAAAAATCTTTACTAGGTTTTATAATCTTAGCCATAATTATCCCTCCCTATTTACAACAAGCAAATTTTGACTATCATTATGGTCTAAAGTAAATTCAATATAACTGTCTTTTGGTTTATATATCTTTTCTTCAAGCTCACTAATAATAGGTTCACCGTCTAATGGTGAAACTGTACCATCTTCATTTATTTTTCTAAGTTCCTCAGCCCACATAGTATTTACTTTCCAAATATCAGGTTTTGTGGGTTGAGATATAACTGCATTGGCATTCTCACTATTGTCTATATAAACTAAAGCTTCTTGTAAGAAACTTGAATCTATACATTTAGTGAGTTTAATATAAGGAGTATTAGGTATTTGAGATTTATCATCAATAAAGTTATAAATCTTAATACTATTTACTATAACCTTATAGTCTGGCTCAAGCATATTTTGCATATCAAGTGGAAGCTTACTATCAGTTTCATTAGTATAATTATTATACCTTTCATACTGCATCTTTGGAAAGCTTATTTTGTTTATTTTTATACTTCTGGCACTTATTGTACTAAGGACAACATTGGTATGTTTAGGAAGAGGGATATAATTCATTTCCCCTGCTCTAACTAAAGCTGTGAAATCTACTGTGGCAACTATTCCACCATCTCTAGTAGTTAAAGTCATATCAATATTACAATCAGAATGTTTCCAAGAAGATGTATTCTTCCAGTTATTATACTTATTTCTATATTGAGAATATGACCATGATGAAAATGGTGTTCTACAACCAGAGAAATTTTCTTCTTCATGCTTATTGAATAACCCCGTCATATACTCACAGATATTTCTGTCAACTGGTCTTATTATAGGTTTTAAGAAAAATCCATTACTCTCTGGAGAAATACTTATTGTATACTCATTATTTATTCCACTAAATTCCTTATATGTGGAAAGCATATTTTTCTTAAGGTTCTTTTTTGTAAACTCATCTACACCCAAAGTGCTTTCTATAAGATAAGTTCCATATCCTGTTGGATATGTAAAATCTTGTGCAAGATGAAGTTGAATATTAAATTCTCTTAACATCTCGTATGTAGTATGAGATTTTTGTCTAAAGCTTACAATCTTTTCATCACTAGGTCTTTTAATATATACTTCACCTGAAATCTTATCACTTAATATTTCTCCAGCCACACTTTGTTCATTATTATCTACATCTAAAAATGATGAACCATAACGCACATCAGAGTCAAAAGTTTGTGACATCTACTTTTCTCCTTTCTTATTTCTTATATCCACTTTCACCAGTAAGCATAACAAACTGGTTATCTGGATTGGCGTCGCTAGTATCTATTATTTCATATTCATTAGATTTCTTATCCCTAAATCTATAAGTTTTGTCTGGGTCTAAAAATACAACTTTAGTATCATTTACATCAACTACAAATTCATTAAAGAAATTAGGAAATACTTCACTTAGATACTTAGCTATAAATTGCTTTGAATTTGGATTACCAAATGATAATTGTAATAATTCTTCAAAAAAGAATATTTTCATTTCTTCAAGCAATCCATTTTCTATTTCTTCATCTATAGGTTCTTCTATAGATACGTTTTCTTTTATTATAACATTTTCATTCTTTTGCATTTCTACATAATTAGAAATAATAGCATTTATTTCTTCTTCACTTAAAAATGATTTATGGATTAAATCTTCTACTGTAAAGAAGAACTTAAATTTATCTCCATTTAAAGAAGGATCTATTTTAGAATATCCAAAATATTCAAAATCCCTTTCTTTTTCATATATCTCAAGAAGTACATCAGATTCCAATCCTTTGAATATAGAGTGATATGGTCCAAATGAAAATAAGTTAGGAAGTCCAAGTCGTCTTCCATTTACATAAATTTCATAATAACTTATATCAAGAGGTTTATCTATATAATCACTAATATTGAATAACTCATCTTGATTAAATTTAGCAACTTCATATATTAGTTCTCTAGCATGAGGATTAAATTCAAATGTATAGGTACTTCCCTTTTTACAAAATAACCTAGACTGAATATAATTCCTATTACAAGATTCAATATTTCTATAGCTTGTTTTAAGCATAAGTCTTCCATCTTTATATTGTCTTACATGTCTATCATCTGGTTTTAGTCCATGAACTATATTTACTCTAGGATAGGTATTTCTTTCAACTCTCTTACTTACAACAAGATAAGTTTTAGAGATTTCTACAGTAACTTTGAAATTGGTTATATCCATATTTGTAAGTTGTAAAGATACATCAGTTACTATACCAAATTTATTAATAACTTCATGTCTTTCGTCTTCCATACTATATGGAATCATTTTTCTAACTAATTTTAATGTGTATTGGTCTTTTGGTATAATAGTGTCATTATCCCATAAAACTACATCATCCATTGTATAAATTAAATCTGGAGATTCAATTAAATGAATATCTTGCCATTCACTATTATCTGTAAAAGTAAGTTCAACAACCAAAGGTTCATTATTGTAGTATTCATTCTCCATCATTATATACGAATTGTCAGTAACATCTTTTGTTGGGATATAAATAAATTGCATACCTTGTTCATTTACTATTTCTATATCAGACATTAGAAATCCGTCTATATAAATTCTAGTAGCTCTATTTATATTAGCACTCGAAGATATTGCAAATACATATCTTTCTATTAGGTCTGTAAACTTTACATATTCTCCATCATTTATATCAGGTATAAAAGGTTTAACATCATCAATATAAACTTCAGTATCTTTATTATAAGATAAACTTGATGACACTCTTAAAGCACCTTCTGTTGCAGATTCTACTTTCTCGCAACCATCAGCAAATACTTTAATATTTTCTGGATCTTCATTTCTGGTAGACCTTCTAAATCTTCCCGATAGATTTATAGTGTTTGTGAAGAAATGGAATATGTGCTCTTGGGTTTTTTGTCTTTTTACATATTCAGGAAGAATATTATAATCTGCTTGGATAAATTCCATCATTCTTGCAATTTTATATTGTAGAGAAATATCATCTCCACCATAATCATTAATGAAATCAGACTCCCAATATTTATATCCATAATCTTTATAGTTTAGTATTTGATTAAACAAATCATAAAATTCATTTAATACATCTCCACGAAGAGTTCTTAATGGATTATCTTCATCTACTGAAAGATTCGTGAGATACTCTTCATGTTTAAAATATATCATATTAAGTATTTTTTCCGCTGAATAATAATAATTATATCTATGCTTTAGATACTCCATATAAAAAGAAAAAAGCGGAGTATATTTTTTATCATTATCTTTAGAATAAGCATAGTAGATTATATAACTATCTCTATCTTCCATACTATCATCTACTTGATAAATATTTGGATAATAAAGTTTTACTGAAACCTTATAGCTTTTATCATAATGATCTATTTCATCATCTTCATATATAGCTTTCATTACAAGAAAATTACTTTCAGGAATAGGCATTGAAAGAATTTCATCATTTTGTTTAGGAATGAATAATTCTGACTCATACTTTAACCAAATAAACTGTACACCATTTAATGATGTCATTGGAACTTTCTTTACATCAGTTTCTATACAGCTTTTCGTACAGTTATAGTCATAGCTATAGAAATTTTTAAAGAAATAAATATTCACATTTACAGAATTAATTCCATTATCTTTTAGATTTCCTAAATAACTGGTTAGTTTATTTCCAAGATTTGTATCATCAAACATCATTATTGAATCTTCGAGAAAACAACCCCCAATCAAATGTGAAAACGATCTATCACTATTTTGGATAGCTATAAAAAATAAACCATTATCTTCAAATTCGATATCAGTAACAGGAATTGAACCGTATAAAATATCCTCGATAGGTATATTTTCCTCACATTTAAAATATGTATTATCTATAAATAAAACACACACCTCGTGGAATATTTGACTTCCTTCATAATTATATAAATCATTAGTCTTGAAATCTTTTATAATTAGCTTAGTTCCTTTTTCCATACAAAAGACATCAAACTTATAGATACTTCCATCTATAATAAGAATAGGATAAATATAAAAAAGATTTTGATTTGAAAGAATCTCATCAAATGAAATATCTTTTAAATAGTATTTACTTTTTCTAAATTCCCTTCTCATAGATTCATGCACAATATCTATTGGTAAATCGATACATACTCTTTTATTAAAATCTAAGTAAATATCTCCAAAATCAACTTTTCTATACTTTTCCAAGAAATCTTCAATAAAAGATATTCTTTCTAAATTTTCAGATTCGCTCTCCTTTAACTTTTTTAGTTCAAATTCATACTTTTCAACATCATTGAAAGTTGTATCAAGTAGTATTTGTTTTGTTCTATATTCAAATCTTTTATAGTTTATAGCATCTTTTTGAAACCTATATAAATGAGCATAAGAGGATTCCATGGAATCTTTTAAATGATTATGAACATCATTTACTGTAAATGAATTATTTATCTCAGTTTCTTTTAATAATAAATCTAAAGTGTGTGGTAGATCTAAAACAGGATTCAATGAATTATTTATCTCAGTTTCTTTTAATAATAAATCTAAAACAGGATTCATATATCATTATGTCCCCCTTTCTTTATATAGTTAAAAAAATGTTTTTGGGCTATATCTGGGCAAAAAAATAAAAGCCCCGTAGGGCTTTATTCATCACCTTCTTTCTTAAATATTGATAATATCTTTTTGGTTACTTTTTTACCACATTCATATGATAAAGCGTAACCTCTCACAATAACTTCTTCTGTAAGATCTGTGGTAAGTTTAACCCCTGACTGTATAACTATCTCTTCACCGATTCCAGGAGCTTTAGATGCCCATTTCTTAGCAGTATTTTTCTTAACCCCATTTTTCTCAAGGAGTTTTCTAATTTCTTTTTCAACTCTCTTTTCATCTTTTTTCATAATTTTTTATTCCTTTCTTTTATTATGTAGCTTTCACACCTTTATAATATATAATTATTATCAAAAATATATTTAGAAATTTAAGTATTTTACAAGCAAGAAACAGTTGAATAATCAAAGAAAGGTTGGTGATATACATGTTAATACCATCAGATATTCCGTATTTAAGTCTAGTAAACAGAAAAGTATATTTACCTAAAGGCAATCCTATTGGTAGAAAATGCCTTGTTTATTATTATACGGAAAATATTGGTGATACTATTAAAGAAATAAATTCTCAGACAAATCTTTCCACATTATCAAATTATAAGTATTATTTTTATAATTTACTGTATAGTGGAAAGCTTGGCACACAAAGATATCACTACAGAAACGTAGATGAAAGAAAAGCAATCTATACAAAAATAAAAGATTCGACAGGTCTCATTCCTAGAATGCCTGTATCTTTAGAAAATTTTGATAGAAATTGTATTTTTGAATTATCCAAATTTATTTCTATATATCATGAAAAAACTGATAAAATGCCTATACAAAATAGAATAAAGTTATTTTGGTCATATTTGTGGAGTGTTATAAGTGATCCTGCTACATCATTATATGAAACCAAATATCTTATAATAAATGCATCTTCATATGAAACTTCATTTAGTGGCAGGCTTAAAGAAAATTTAAAGAATCCAATTTTTATGATTTACTATACTTTGTTTAGAGATTTTACAATTTGTAAAAATTTCAATATAGATATAATTATTTATTACAATTCAAAGTGTATAAAAATAAATCCTTCATTATGTGATGAAAGATCGTATATTGTATTCAAAGGACTACTTAGAAAATTATTACCTCATAAAGAACGTGATATACTTATGTCTACAAATAGTGATGAAATTTCACAAGAAGAAAATAAGGAACAAGTTAAAAGTGAAGTAATAAAATCTCTTGGATTAGATGATTACTCTCCTTCATCATCCACTAAACAAAATGCATTATCTTCGGTTTCTTTATTTAATAAGATGCAAGATGTTGGTGGTAATAGTATTGCAGATATTCAACTAAAGGATATGTTTACTGATGATGATAGTGAAGATGATGGTGAAGAAAAAGAAGTTATAAACGATGAAGATGAAGACATCGATGAAATCATTGCAAATAGTGAAGAAGATATTGAAGCACCATCTGGCGAAGACTTGAGAAAAAAGGTTGAAGATAAAATTGATGATATGGCTTCAAAAGCAGATGAAGAAGATGTTGAAGATTTGGTACAAGCTTCAATAGAAAACGATAAGAAATTACTTGAAGAATTGTATAATAAAGCTGTAGAGCAAAATAAGCCAACATCATCAGCTTCCTCAGCAAGAGATAAAAAAATAAGAGAAGAACAAGGTAAAATTAAAGTTGGTAATATGACAATAGACGAACTTAAAGAGGTTCAATCAACTCATATGCCGATACCTGAAAATGATGTAAGTCATAGTGTAAAAACTACAAATAAAGATATGAAACATGTCAAATTTGCTAATTTTGAGAAAACCTATACTGAAAAAGTATTGCCAAAAGATATGGTTAATGTATTTACATCATTGAATAATAAATCTATTCCTCTTACTGTAATAAAATATGATGTTAAAGATACATCTGATGAGCTTAATTACAAAGATACATATACAGTAGTACTTGAAGATGTAAATAGGCAACGTCATACAATTACAGTAGATATACCTAAGTTTATTGATGACAGATATATGTGGCTTGGTGGAAGTAAAAAGATTATACTTTATCAAAATTTCCTTTATCCAGTTGTGAAGTCTGGTGAAGATGAAGTCCAGATTGTAACTAATTACAATAAGATGTTTATTCAAAGATTTGGATCTAAGTCTGTTTCATCAATAGAACGAATGATGAAATTTATAGAAACTAACACGGATATATCAAATAAGTTTACTGTGGGTTATCCATTTAAACAAAATACTGAATTTATAACTACAGTCGAATATGATGAATACAGTAAACATTTTCAGTTATACAAGAATAATAAATGTATCATATATTTTAATCAAGCTGAGGCTACAGACTTCGCTGATAAAAATGGAATTATTGTTGGTGAGGATGATATATTCATTGGTTTACTTAATGACAAACCAATCTTTATAAATCAAGATACTCAAGTTACAGAAAATGGACTTAGTATAACAGATATTATTGTTGAGACTCTCACAAAGGAACAACAAGATCAATATGAAACTATCTCTGCTCCAAAAAGACTTATGTATTCAGTAGCAACTACTATGAAGCAGCAAGTATCACTTGCACTTCTTCTTGGATTTTGGGAAGGTTTAAATTCTATTCTTAATGCGTTAAAACTTGAATATAGATTAGAAACAAAAGTACCATCTAATCTAAAATCAAATGAATCATTTATAAGATTTAAAAATGGTGTGTTGGTTTATAAAGAAAATATATCTCAGTCATTGGTAATGAATGGTTTTAGGATTATTGACACTACAAGATATAAATTAGAAGATATGGAAACTAAAGAGCCTTATATGGATTATATTGCTAAAGTATATGGAAAGCAATCTATAGCAAATGCTCTTATGAACGTATATGAGTTTACAATAGATCCGATTACTCAAGAAATACTAAAAGACTTAAATCTTCCACAAGAATTAGTTCCTCTTTGTATTTATGCAAATTCATTACTTGCAGATTCACAATATACTCCTGACTATAATCAAAAACTTTGTAGAATAAGAAGTAGTGAAATAATTCCTGCCATACTTTATGATTCTATTGCAAAGCAATATGTTAATTTTAAAAACTCAAATGGTAAGAAGAAGTTATCAATTCAGCGAGATGAAGTTATTAGCAAACTTCTTAAACTACAAACAGTAGAAGATTCATCTACATTAAATCCTTTGCTTGAGCTTGAAAGAAAACATACAGCACAGTATAAAGGGTTCAGAGGAATTAACTCAGATCACACATATACACAAGATAAACGTGTGTATGATCGTAGCATGATAGGAATAATGGGACTTTCGACTTCCCCTGATGGAGCTGTTGGTGTACAGAAAGTTTTGACAATGGAACCTGCGGTAACATCAGCAAGAGGATATTTAAAAGTAGAAGATGATAAATCTAAATTACAAGATGTAAATTTATTTGCACCTGCTGAATTATTATGTCCATTAGGTCCTACTAGAGATGACCCTACAAGAACAGGTCATGGTGTTAAACAATCAAAACACATTATTCCAGTAACTCACTCATCACCAGTACTTATTAGTAATGGTGCTGAAGAAATAGTAAGATTTAGTCTTTCGTCAGATTTTGTTATAAATGCAAAAGATGATGGTGAAGTCGTTGAAGTTAATGAAAAACTTGGTCTTATTATTTGTAAATATAAAGATGGTACCAGTCAAGCCATAGACATGCATCCAAAGATTGTCAAAAATGGTGGTGGAGGATTCTATCTTTCAAACCATTTAGTTACAAATCTTAAACTAGGTGATAAATTTAAAAAAGACGATATGCTTGCTTGGCATAAAGACTTTTTTAAATCAGGAACGTATACAGGAAATAGGATGAACTTTGGAACTATTTCTAAAATAGCAATCCTTTCAACATATAATACTTATCAAGATTCTACAGTTATTACAGAGAAACTCTCAAGAGAAATGTCTACTGAAATGGCATTTAACAAGCAAGTTGTTGTTGGTAAAAATGCTACTGTAGATTTTATTGCTAAGGTTGGGGATATGGTTGATGTAGGTTCATCGCTTATTCAGTTCGATACTTCATATGATGATAGTGAACTCAATTCATTGCTTAATAATCTTTCTAGTGAATTACAAGAAGGTGTTATTGAGAATAGTAGAAATAATGTTAAATCTAAAATAGCTGGTAAGATAGAAGATATTAAAATGTATTCTACTGTAGATCTATCAGAGTTATCTCCATCATTACAAAAAATATTTACTCCATATTATAAGGCTATTAATGATAGAAAGAAGTTATTATCTAATTATGATCCAGAAGGTTCCATTGTAAAATGTGGACTGTTGTTAGATGAATCAACTAATAAAATAGTGCCAAATAAATATGGACTTGTTAAAGGACAAAGAGTTGATGAAGGAGTACTAATTGAGTTTTATATAAAACATGAAGAATCATTAGAAATAGGAAGTAAGGTTGCATATTATTCAGGATTGAAAACTACAATAGGTGAAATAATCCCTCTTGGGTTTGAGCCTTATACTGAATTTAGAAAAGATGAGGAAATTTCATCTTTTGTTGCTTCTAACTCAATTTTAAAAAGAATGGTTCCATCACTTTTGCTTATAACTCTAGGAAATAAAGTTATAATAGAACTTAAAAGATACCTTAGAGAGATTTATGATAGAACTTTGAAAGAACCTTCTAAGATGAAATCAGAAATGACTTCTGTAATATACAAAGTATTTAACGCTCTTGATCCTTCAAAAACTAATACTACTAAATATAAAGAGCTATTTGACCCAATGACTCAAGAAGCATTCAAGAAATGGTTTACAGGATTTTTCAATAATGAAGATGCTTATTTGATATTAGATATCAAAGATTATGCAAATACTCTAAGACTTGAATATATTGAAAAAGCTGCTGATATTATAAAAGTTCCTTTGTTTGAGTATGTATATATGCCACATATAACAATGGATAAAAGTAAAATCATAAGAACCAGATATAAAGTTCCTGTAGGATATTTGCATTTGAAGCGTACTCAACAAACTATTGCAAAAAAGAACGGTATTTCTATGGGTGCAGATATAAGATCACCTTTAACTGGTCAAGTTACTGGTGCTGATAAAAATGGTAGAGAATCTGATCTTGAAAACTCTATGCTCGTTGCACTTGGAATGACTAATTGTCTTAAAGAGTTAAACGGTCCAAGAGCAGATGATATGGTAGCTAAAAGAGAAATGCTCACAGATATAGCTACTAAAGGATATGTTAAATTTAGTGATTTAACATATGATGTTAATAATAAAACTACATTAAACACAGTAAATGCTTTCTTCATTGGTATGTGCTTAGATACAGATCTTGTTACTAAGGGACTTATGCTTCCAAGCACATTAAAGAAAGAACTCTAATCAACCCCATATATTCATTCCCAAAAACATTATTTTAAAATATAATAGTGTGAGGGAATGGATATGGAAAATGCTAATTTTATAGACAATGCCTTCGAGCATTTATTTTTAAGTAATCTTGGTAGTTTTATTGCAACGCTTATTGCAATAATGGTTGTTATGTTCCCATTGGTTAAATGGTTTCATAAGGAATACCTGAAAAACAAATCTAAGAAGGAGAAAAAAGAAAATCAAGAACGTGAAAAAGAATTGGATGACATAAAATTTAAAACAGAAATACGTGGAATAATAGATGATATTCCAAAATTAGATGATAAAATACAATCGTTATGTAATGAGATTAATTCACTTAATGAAACAAATGATTTTGTTAAAAATAAAATATCTGAAATAGAAGATAACATAAGTCATATTAAAGAAGAATCTGCTTCGGAAGATTCTACAATAAGTAATAATCTTGTTCAAACCCAAGAACTTATAAAGTCACTAAGCGAAACTACACAAAAAATGGAAGAAAAAATGGACATAGTTATGGAAGAGGGTAAGAATGAATTTAAAATGTATCTTATGGAATTAAACACAACCTATGTTCATGATAAAAAACCAATATCAAGAGAAACAAAACAACATTTAAGAATAAAATACGAAATGTATAAAAAAAAGGGTGGAAATGGATGGGCAGAAGATCTTTACAATGAGATTATGCAAATTCCTGTAGAAAGAGATGATAATTAAGTATAATACACCAAAGCTCGATTGAATGCTTTGGTGTATTATACTTTATATCAAAATTTATAACTAATCTACTTCTTTATTTATTAAATTCATGTCATTCATTATTTCTTCTGTAGAAACTCTCTTAACTCTCACCTTTTCAACTTCTACACAGTCTTTGAAGAAATCTTTGTTTTCTCTATACTCTCCTACGAAATACTTTCTTTCTTCTATTTCCTCATCAATCATTTCTTCGAGTTCATCCTGATTAATCATTCCATATTCATTAAGCATCTCTGTACCAATTTCTATTCTTCTCTCAATAAGTGTCTTTTGAAATTCAGTACATAATGCACTAATACCATTATCGAAAGTATAGTAATTAATTTCAGAGTCATCGAGTGACTTGAAATCGTCATCCGAATCAAGAAAACGTAATCTATATCCAAGAGATCTTAATATAACTTCAAAGAATATTGCAACACGAGAGTCGTATGTCGCTTTTGTTTCAATGACACTTTTGTTCTTAAGAATTGCATTACCTAAATCTTTTCTTGCTTTAATAGAAGTTCTATATAAAGCATTGACTAATGCAACTTCATCAGAATTCATGCCTATATTGAAATTCATATTTTCTGTTTCACCGAATCTTACAGCAGTTGAAGAATATAAATCCTTATATGCTTTAGATTTATAACTTCTATCAGGAACACCTTTAGAATTTATTGCACCCATACCACGTACTGAGAATCCTCTTATAGCTGTTTGCTTAAGTAGTATACAATACATATTTGATACATATGCCTTACCAACACATTCAATCTCTCTACCAAATTTATTAACATATATTGTATATGGACTTAAATCAACAATGTCATTGTATTTTGCATAAATATCTTTCAGTCTATAAAATATTGGAGATGGTTCTTTTATACTTGGCTGATGTAAATGAATCTTAACATCCTCACAGTATTTCAAAAACTCATCCTGAGATTCTGGAGTGTCATTAATATAATCGTTATATATTTTATTAAAATAGGCTTCATTGAAATCTTTAATATAACCGAAAAGAAATTCTTCTTTCTCTTTCTTTGTTTTTAGGTTATTTTTCATATATAATGAAACCTTATCTGATATGAAGTTACTGGCTTGCTCAAACAAGATAGCACCTATTGTTCTATTAATGTCTGCTAGGATGCTTTCTATAACCTGAACTCTTCTAATTTCTTCTTTACCATTAACATTAACTTTTATATATGGCATTTCTTCTGTAGGAACTATTTTTGAAATAACGCTTTTGTTTCCAAAACGCCCTGCCATCTTCTGCCCGAGAGAAGGTTTTACAACTCTGGATACAGTTATTTTTATTTCCATATTAGATGGTGCTTTATCTTTTCCTACCCATTTTTTAATAGTATCTAGCTGTTCACAAGACCTTTTATATATATAATCAACATCTCCTGAATAATCACTACCACTGTTAAATATACTCTCACATGCTTTCTTAATTTCTTTATAATACTTGCATTGAGATTTATAATATTTATATATCTGGTGATAGAAACTATTATCTTCCAACTGTTCATTATTACAAAATATCTGTATATCAGTAACCTTTCCTTTTACATAGAATTTCATGTCAGAACTCATGACTGTTTGTAAGTTTTCTTTCTTGAAATCTACAAGTACTTGGTTGTTAAATTTTCTTCTTAGTGCCATCAAGATACCATTTGTGTCTTCACCTATATCAGGAAATACTTTATACTCATCATCATCTCCATAAAGATTTATAGGATAATCATTGTCATTTATAAGAATACTCACTTCATCACTATCTACAGATGTCAAGTATCCCTTATCAACAACTTCTTGGGATATTAGTACAGCATCTTCAGAATTATATGGATCTGTGTTAAAGAGAGTTAAAAGATCTTTGCCATATGAGTAATTCATATATTCATCATATGACAAGGATTTTTTAATAACTTCATCTTGGTTAATATGGTCTCCTTCTTTCAAGGAATCCATTTTTTCATTATTCCATTTATAACTAAAAGATTCTAAGAGATTCTCAACTTCTTTTCGTTGATATACTTCATATCTTTTTTTCTTTTTGTTATAAGTAAACATCATATATTCAGTAGGATTGTCAATAATATCTTCATATTTTATAATCTTTTTATACACTGTGGACTCGTCGACTCTTTTATATCCTGATGAATGAGCCCCCACAAAGTTTTCTGCTGCTGTGAAATACTGAGGGAAATCTGCATTTATTTGATTTTTAAACTGATTTAGTTGAGATGCAAACATAATTGACCTCATGCTGTTCATGTTTATTGGAAATGTAAGCATGCACTTTCCTTCAACTGCATCACTATTACCAAATATTTCATTTGCTTGCAATAGTTCATTCTTCTCGCTGAACATATTGACTTTCTTTATATTATTCTTGATTGAGATCTTTTTTGATCTTTCATCTTCTGCCTCTTGATCAGCATCTAATTGATCTAAGACTGGTTCTTCTCCAGCTTCAATTTTAATAACTTTCTTTTTTGGCATTTCCTTTCTCCTTTCTATTAAAATGGTAATATGACTATACCAAATAGATAATATATTTATATAACGAATAAAAGTATATATTTTATACGAATGTCTTTTAAGATATAAAAAGAAAATATTCCCTTCCATATACAAAAAAAAAAACAAATCTTTAATATTCAATTATAACTATATATAAGAAAGGATAATTATTATGGCTGATTTTAATGAATTATGTGATTTAATAAGTATATATAAAGAATCATATGGGGGGGGGGTATATGATTACTCCTTAGATTATAATGATTATTATACAGAAGCTACATCAGACCCAGCAGCAGAGGAGTTTAAATCTATAGTCAAATCTATTAAGAATAATATCAAAGTATGCAAGAATCTTATTAAGAAAGGAAATACTAAAGATGCTTCTAAATTAATTACTACTATGGAAAATGATTGTAATACTTTAGATGGATTAGTAGATAAGATTAAGAACCCTAATGCATTAGATACTTGTGGTAAAGTAATAATAGGTGTAAGTGCATTATTGGGTGGTGCTTTGGGATTTATTATGAAGCAACGTGTTGATAAAAGCGATGCTAAAGATTTTAGATTTATAGATGACTGTGCATCAGATCATTTTGAAGTTGATACTATTAGATATCATGATATTGAAGATAGGAAAAGGACTGATAGTGAGATTGACAAGTTAAAAGATAGACGTGATAAACTTAAAGCCAAATATGGTGAAGGCAAATGGGGATTTAATAATAGACACTATAAAAAATGGGTTAAAGACAGGACTAAATTGCTATATGAACAAGACTTATTAGCAAATTTGTTTTATGATTCGGATGAGCCTGATAATAAAGTTTCAAAAGATGACTATATAAAATATTTAAGTAAAGAGAATCCAAATAATCCTTATGTTAAAGCATTAAAACAAGGTAAGTCTTTAAAACAGTTTCAAAAATCTCAAAATCTTGGTACAGCAGCATATATAGGTGCAGGAGCTGCTATTGGGACTATACCAGCATTAATTCTTAAGAAAAGAAGAAATGTTCATACTCTTATAGCTAAACTTAGAAAACAAATAAACAAACTTAAA
>Ga0326511_10002279_pt1 | contig 15658 bp, 18 predicted proteins | sample 0_2496_0518_D_FD_203701 | JGI IMG/M metagenome (GOLD analysis project Ga0326511, IMG submission 203701) | Bovine rumen microbial communities from UC Davis, California, United States - 0_2496_0518 | ecosystem: Host-associated > Mammals > Digestive system > Stomach > Rumen | place: USA...
GCATGGTCACGGACTGGGGCGACTCGGTCAGCACGACCTTCGACAATACTCTGGATCCGATGGACAACATGACCACCACGATGAACCAGTTAAAATCCGCAGGCTCTGAGCTCGTTGACGCGGCGGGTCCGATGCTCGTCCAGATCTTCAGCGGGTTGGCTGATGTGGTCACGCAGGTGGCGGATGCATGGGGCAATCTTTCGCCGGAAATGCAGGAGACCATCATCCAGGTGGCAGGCATTGCGGCGGCGGTCGGTCCTCTTCTCGCGATCGGCGGCAAGCTTCTCGGCGGTCTTGGATCCATCAGCGGACTGATTACTCCTTTGGTCACAAATCTCGGTGGCTTAGGCACTGCGGCCACATCGGCGGCGGCTCCTGTCGCTACAGCAGGCGCTTCGTTCGGTACAATGGCCGGTCAGGCGCTTAAACTCGTTGCGGTCGGCGCTTCCATCGTTCTGGTGGCGGTCGGCATCGGTCTTCTGGCTGACGCGGCTATCCGGGTATCTTCTGCCGGCACTGCGGCGATTGCGACATTGGCCGGCATGGCGGTTGGTATCGGTGCGCTGATGGCAGTGGCATCCGCAGTCGGTCCGGGGCTTACAGCCGGAGCGGTCGGCATTGGGGTATTCGGTGCGGCTATCCTCGGAATCGGTGCGGGCATTGATCTCGCCTGTCAGGGGATCGCTACAGTTATCGAGGCGGTCGCCGGGCTTACCGAGACCATCGCCACAAACGCCGAAGGCATCAACACGGTTGTGAGCGGTGTAGGCGAGACCGTCAGCGGAGTGATCACGACCATCGCCGAAGGCATCGCGACCATCATAGAGACGATTTCCGGCGGCCTGTCGGGCGTTCTGGATTCGGTTGCCGGAGTTATCGACAGCATCGGGAACGCGGCTCTCAATGCCGGAACGGGCTTCTCAACGCTTGCTGATGCGGTCATTCGGTTGACACAGCAGACCGGCGTGATGGACCTTGCGGCAACGCTCGGAGCGGTAGCGACTGGGATTAAAGAGATCAACAGCGCGGCGAACGGTTCGGACAATGCGGCGAACAAGATCGAGATGATCGGGACAGCACTCAAGGCTCTCCCGTCTGCAACATCGACGGCATCGAGCGCATTCTCCCAGCTCACCAACGCCGCGACGCAGGGGTGCAACAGCATCCTCAGCGCGTTCCAGAGCATGGATATCGCCGGCGCGATGAACACCCAAATGGCGAGCGCTTACACCACTGCATACAACTGGATCAGCCAGCTGCAGGCGTTGTTCTCGAATACACGTTTCAGCTTCAACCAGAGCCTTGCACTGCCGCACTTCTCCATGTCCGGAACATTCAACGCACAGAGCGGCACAGTGCCGACCGTCTCGGTGTCATGGTACAAAAAGGCTGCAGAATACGGCGCTTTGTTCTCTCAGCCGGCCATTATCGGTGTCGGTGACTCCGCAGATCCGGAGCTCCTGCTCGGCGAGTCCAAGCTGAAAGAGCTCCTCGGCAATAACAGCAATAACGTCACGTTCAATGTAACAGTGGACGGAGCAGAGAGTCCGGAAACGTGGGCGGCAAGGTTCGTCCGTGAAGCTAAGCAGTACATGAGGATTTCATAATGGCGAGCACAGTCAAACCGGTCGGCCTGTCTCTCGTGCGGGACGGCCTTAAATTCACATTGAGCTGGAAGGTAGCGGACAAGGACTACGACGGCGGCGTGCAGGCGCAGTGGAGAAACTACACTGGCCCGGGCAAAGGGAATAAATGGTCCGCGTGGACGAGCATAACCCCCCTGCCGGGTGATTCTTACGTGTCGAAGTCCTTCAGCGCGTCGACTTTCTGGCCGGTGACAAGCACGTACTTCTACGGCATCCAGTTCCGAGTGCGCGGCAAGAGGGCGACAGCGGACGGCAAGTCCTACGACTGGAGCGCATGGGCTGACAAGGCGATGGATCTGAGCAGCCCGAACAATCCGGTGGTGACGCAAGAGCTCGACAGCGAATTTGATAACAAGACCGTCTTTTCATGGACAGTGAACACGTCCGATGAGGACATGAAACCGTTCTATAACACCGAATGGCAGAGCATCCTCGTGAAGAACAGTCTGGAAAAGGACGGCTCCAAGCTTCCGTGGAAGACGAACACGCTCGGATGGCTGACTGGGACGAGCTCGGCAGAGGGCTCCTATACCACACCGGCGGAAGACTGGGACCAGAACGCGGCGGATTCGCTTACAAGGTGGTTCCGCATCCGTGCCAGAGGGTGCGGCGGGAACGGCACCACGGCAGGCTGCTCCGCTTGGAGATACGCAAAGCACGTCTATGCCACGCCGAAAGATATCTGGATCGACAAGACGCAGACGAAGAAAGCCGCCGATTCGATGCGGACGACGGTGGTCTGGTCATCTCCGCAGGATGCGGCGCGCCCGATCGACAAGACGGAAGTGCAGTGGGTGATCGACAATCCGTCTGCCGCCGGGCTTGCCCCGCCGAATGATCCATCGTGGACAACAGCGGCAACGTATGCGGATACAGCGCAGAATGACAGGGTCGTGTTCACGCCGGACCAGCTGATCAGCCTTGACCAGTGCATGTGGATCCGCGTGGTGTCTACGCACGACAGGATCGCAGCTAAATCCAGCCCGGTGGTCATGGTCGGGGCCGGCGCGCTGTCGATGCCGGAGAATCTGAGCGTCACTGTCGGATCTGAAGACCGGCGTGTTGCAGTCAGTGCGGAACTTGTGTGCGACGTGCCAGATGCTCGGATCGCGGTAGTTTTTAGACGCAACACGGGTGGTGAGGCGGTCATCGGCGTGATCAATACCCCGGGCGGAGAAACAAGCGGGACCTTCCGATATCCAGTTCTGGCAGAGGGGCAGACGTTCAAGATCGGCGTGTATGCGTTCCAGGGGAGCGCTGACGGCGTTTGGAATGCGGACGATCAGGTCACTCGGTATACGATGAAGACCAACATGCGATCTTCGACGCTCTGGGAAGGTGGCTATGTGCCACAGGTGCCAGGAAATGTGACTGCAGTAACGACGGACGCGCTCGGCGAAGTACTGGTCCGATGGGAGTGGAAAAGCTGGGCCGCTGCGAACCGTGCAGAAATAAGCTGGTCGCAGAATCCGAACGCATGGGAATCCACGGAGCAGCCTAGCACATATATGCTCACAAGCCTGAGCCTGGCGCGGTGGTATGTGTCCGGGCTTGATATTGGGAGTTGGTATTTCCGCGTCCGGCTGGCAAGAGAAACTGACAACGGGATCACCTACGGACCATATTCCGACCCGGTGTCTGTCGACATCTCGGCCACGCCGACAAAGCCGGCGCTTTCGGTCTCCAGACCGGTCTTAAATAAAGGCGATCAGCTCACATTTGAATGGACATATGCGTCGGAAGACGGAGCCAAACAGGCAAAGGCGGAGCTTCAGCGCGTTAACTCTGGCGGTATATGGCCGGTAGTCAACGGTTCCGATACCAGAACAACGATCACAGCGAACTGGGACGAAGGCGACCAGTACTACCGCGTAAAAGTGACATCTGACAAGGGCGTGGTATCCGAATGGAGCGACACGATTACATTCACCATCGCGCCTCGGCTGACTTGCGCGCTGTCCTATGTGAACGGCGAGCAGGTGACGTTCTCGTCGCTTACAGTCAATGGACGGGCCAGCGTGTTCTCTCTGGTGCGAATGCCGATGACGATGATTATCACAGGCGCACCTGTCGGCGGACGGGCAACGCTGATCATTGAGCGCGAAGATGACTATTCAATGCTACGGCCTGACGGGACAACGACGGAAGGACATGCCGGCGAAACAGTCGCGCTCTTCCGGCAGGACGGGAATACGGGCGGCGTTAATACTTTCGTGATCACTCCGGCCGACTTGATCGGTCCTCTGGATGACGGGGCTCGCTACCGCCTTATTGCCACGGTCGAAGACAGCCTCGGGCAGATAGCGACGGCGACAGAGGTCGTGCCGCCTAGCGGGATAAAACGTGCGCCGATTTTTGAAGTCCACTGGGCTGACCAGGCGAAGATCCCGACCGCAACGGTGGAGATGATCGGCACGGCGGCGAAGATCACTGCAAGCAAGCCGGAAGACGACACGCAGGACGCGGTCTGCGACATTTACAGACTGACTGCAGACCTTCCGGAGCTCATCGTGGAAGACGGCGAGTTCGGCACAGCGTATGTGGATCCATATCCGGCGATCGGGAAGGGCTTCGGCCATCGGGTCGTTTACCGCACCACGAACGGCGATTACATCACAGCAGAAAACCAGCTTGCCATGACGGACATCACGGACGAAGACGGCGACCTTCTGGATATCGATTACGGCATCATTGACTTCGACGGCTACAGCCTGCCGTTCCGGTATAACACGGAGCTGACGGGCGACTGGACGAAGGACTTCAAGGAGACGAGATATCTCGGCGGCACCATCGTCGGCGACTGGAACAAGGGCGTTAGCCGGACAATGTCGGTCAATGCGGTCCTTGTAGTCGAGGATCTGGAAGAATACCAGACGCTCCGGCGGCTTGCGGAGTACACAGGCATCTGCCATGTACGCACTCCTGACGGCTCCAGCTTCGCGGCTGACGTGCAGGTGAGCGACGCGAACAGCTACAGCGTGGCGGGCAAGATCAACAGCTTCACGCTGAACATCACAAGAGTCGAACCGACGGCGCTCGACGGTCTTCCCTATGACGAGTGGGTGACGGAATGAACTGGAGCAGAGGATTCTTAGCAGACTATCATTACACGATCGTGGATCCTGCCACATGGCGGGACCTGCGGTCGTATAACCTGACGGACGGCTCGGTCATGAAGACCACGGACGGGCTCATGGAGTCGGCGGACATCGGCATCACAAGCCTGCCGTCAGAGGGCGAAACGTGGGTGCGGATCTATCTTGCGGCGATGCAGGACGGCACGGTGACGCGGGAAGCTCTTTTTACGGGACTCCTGCAGGCACCGACAACGGACTGGGACGGCCGGAGAGAATCACATCAGGCGGAGCTCTATTCTGTGCTAAAACCGGCGGACGACATTCTCCTGCCGCGTGGGTGGTACGCACTGGCCGGCTCGGACGGTGCCAGGCTTGCGGCGGAGCTCCTCGACGCGGGGCCGGCTCCCGTGACTTATGAAGAGGGCTCTCCGAGGCTTGCAAGCCACATGATCGCGGAAGCGCACGAGACGAACCTGTCCATGGCGAGGAAGCTGGTCGACGCTATCGGCTGGAGGATCAGGCTCAGCGGAGACGGACAGATTTCCATAGAACCGAGAGCGACAAGGACGGCGGCGATGTTTGACCCGAACGGGAACGACGTGGTCGAGCTCGCAATAACCGACCAGAGGGACTGGTATTCCTGCCCGAACGTATTCCGGGCGCAGATCAATAACCTGGTCGCGGTGGCTACGGATGACGACCCTGACAGCCCGTTCTCTACGGTCAGCAGAGGACGCGAGATCTGGAAAGAAGACGACGCGATCGCGCTGAATGACGGCGAGAGCATTGAAGAATATGCAATCAGAAGATTGAAGGAAGAGCAAATGCCGGCGCGGATGATCAGCTACGGCAGAAGGTACATGCCGGGAGTCGGCCCGGGCGATCTTGTCGGGCTTACTTATCCGGGGCAGAGAATCAGCGGGACGTTTAGAGTGTTATCACAGCGGATAGAACTGGGATACGGCGCGAGAGTCGCGGAGGAGTGTGAAGCGTATGGCTGACATGAAGCTGATGAAGGAGCTGATGGAGACCATCCGGCAGAAGGAGAACGGTCCGCAGCCGTATGACACCACGGCGGAAGTCGTGAGAGTGGACGGCGGGACGGCTTGGGTGTCTATCCCGGGCGGAGAGGGAGAAACTCCCGTCCAGATGAGCATCAATGCGAGACCGGGCGACACCGTGCGCGTGAGAGTTGCCGGCGGGCAGGCATGGGCGACTGGGAACGACACAGCGCCGCCGACGGATGACAGGACTGCGAACGCTGCACAGGCCACAGCTACAGAAGCACAGGAGACAGCGAACACTGCACTGGCTGATGCACAGAGAGCAGCTGACGCGGCAGATGCTGCGGAGGCAAGCGCGACAGCGGCACAGGCAAGCGCGGAACAGGCTGAGGAATCGGCAGAAACGGCTCACACCGCGGCGACTTCCGCACTGACAGGCCTTGCTACAGTCGAGGATGTTGTCGGCACGCTCAACTGGATAAGCGAGCATGGAACCTATGCGGCGACTTCTGACACGGAGGTACAGCCCGGAAAACTTTACTTTACCAGAACCGGCAGCGGCACAGAGGCAGACCCGTATGTATATACCGTCGTGGATAATCCGACGGGCGACCCTTCGACATTAGGCTATTATGAGCTGACGGGAGTAGATGAAGCTGTGGCGAATTATGTGGCGACGCATCTGGCGCTGACTGATGAGGGGCTTTATGTTATCGCGGACAATAACCAGTGGAAAGTCCTGATCAAGAGCGACGGAGTTTATATTTTGAATGCGAGCGGTCAGCAGGTGGCGCAGTTCAAGAGTTATGCACAGCTTGGGCTGAGCTCCGGAGCGCATTCGGTTATTGATTCGGATGGACAAAGGTTTTACGGGAGTGACGGCACGACACTTCTTGCGAATATCGGCTATGGTGACGGCATTGATGAGCAGGGACAGACGGCGACCGCTCCTTATTACACTTTTGGAACGCGCAATAGTAATTCTGCAGGGAACTATTCCGTTGTAGAAGGCTATGCGTGCACCGCTTCGAACTGGGCGGCGCATGCTGAAGGGGCGCACAGCACAGCACGGGGCAACAGCTCACATGCTGAAGGTGGTGCCACAGACGCATCCGGAGAAGAATCGCATGCAGAAGGGAGATGGGCAGAAGCAAACGGCGATCAGTCGCACGCAGAAGGCCACGACACGAGAGCCAACGGCGATCAGTCTCATGCAGAAGGTCTTTACAGCTACGCGAACGGTTACGGCTCACACGCACAGAACGAGGGCACTCTTGCCGATGGCGACTGCCAGACCACAATCGGCAAATACAATGTATCAGACACCACAAGCGCATTCATTATCGGGAATGGAGAAGCAGACCCTACATTCCCCGATGACCCGAGCACGGCGACCCGCTCCAACGCCCTCACCGTCGACTGGAACGGCAACGTCAAAGCCGCCGGAAGCATCACGGACGGAAATGGCACTTCGATTCCATGGATAGCCCACGGCAGGGTAACGGGCATAAACGTAAACGCGAATTCTTCGACAACGTTTACAGTTTCGTTTAACGCGCCGAATGCTGAGCCATACGTAAGCGCTACGCTCTTTTCAAATTCGTCTAATCAGAACCGAGGACTTGTATCTTGCGTATTATCCGCACGGTCAGCGACGGGCGCGACCATCCGAGTCTTCAATAATAGCACATCAAATCTCACAGGCATCGGTTTTGTCTGGATCGCGACAGCATAAGGAGACATAAAAAATGACATTAGACTGGTTCCTCACACACATCTTCGAGTTCGCCCTGACCGCCATCTGTGGCGGCCTTGTTGTTTATATCCGCGGTCTGCATAAGAAATACCACGCGATGGAAGAGGGGATGCAGGCTCTACTGAGGGAGTCCATCATCAGCTCCTACAGATATTACAAGACCAAAGGCTACTGTGAACCGGAGGAACGTGTCGCGCTCGCGAAGACCTATAATGCTTATCACGATCTCGGAGGAAATGACATCGCGACCGACCTTTATAACCGCGTTCTCAAATTACCGACCGAAGATACAAAGGAACCAGGCTATGTAGAACAGGAGGCAAAATCATGATCAACTGGAAAGTGCGCATCAAAAACAAGAACTTCTGGCTTGCCATCATCCCGGCGGTGCTTCTTCTGATCACTCAGGTCGGAGCCATCTTCGGGATCCAGATCGACACGGCGCTCATCGGCGAGCAGCTGGCAGCGGTTGTGTCGACGGTCTTCCTGATCCTGACCATCCTCGGCATTGTCGCAGATCCGACGACCGAAGGGATGAGTGATAGCGCTCTCGCGATGACCTATGAAAAGCCGAAGCCGAAAGAGGCGGCGGAGGGATGACTGCGCTTCACTTTTGCGCTTTCGTGACTGCGGAAGTGGTATGCGGACTAGGGATCTATGCCGGCGCTATGATGCATCACTTCCGGATCGTGGAAGTCGGCATAGTGGCGGCGGTTATCGCGCTGATCAGTTACACGGCAGCGGAGGCCTGCGTGATCATGGCCGCGCTGGATAAGGAGGCAAAAGATGGCGGTACTAGTGGGCTCAGCTAAAGGCGACGAATATGGCGAAGCTTCCGGCGGGAGAGCCGGAGACCAGACTGGCGGGGAAGTAGGCACACAGGCATGGTACGTCCATCCGAAAGGATGGAACGGAATGCGAGCCAAAGACAGCAAGGTCGCCGAGAAGATCGCTTATGCGATGAAGGCCGCCTGCGCGAACAACAAGATAGGTTACGACCAGAGCCAGCGGCTGACACTCTATAGCAACGCTAAAGCATACGGTTTCGATCCGGCGAAGGTCAAGACGGCCTGTGAGACTGACTGTTCCGCTCTGGTGCGCGTCTGCCTCGCTTATGCAGGAATCAGCACGCCGGACTTCTACACCGGCAACGAGGTCGAGACAATCATGGCCACCGGCAAGTTTACTCGCATTCCCGCGGCACAGCTCACGTCATCGGCTTACGCTCGGAAGGGCGACATCCTTGTCACCAAGACCACCGGCCACACGGTCGTGGTGCTGAATGACGGCTACAACGTCACGACCAGCACGCCGGCCTCTTCCGGATCCACATCGTCATCCGGCTCCGGAAAGCTCTCGCGCACCACGAAGCGCACCGGCACCATCGTCAACTGCTCGCTCCTGAATGTCCGAGAGTGGGCAGGCAAGGAGAACAAGACGGTCAGCTTCTCGCCGCTCCCCGGCGGCACGAAGGTCGGCATCTGCGACGAGATCAAGGCCGATGACGGCTCCCTGTGGTACTACATCAATTACAATGGTCGCTACGGCTTCATAGCAGCAAAGTCATCCTCCAATGGGAAGCCGTATGTGATATAGTTTCTTTTCTCTCCTCATACCCCTATACTCAGGCTCCGGGCTTCGGCTCGGGGCCACTTTTTTATGTCTTGTTGACACGTTTTGTTGACACGAAATCATGAAAACGGCGGAAATACTGAGTTTTTAGGCATCACGGAACGGTTCGAATCCCATCCTCTCCGTAAATGACGGGAGTTCAGTATTTACGCTGAATTCCCGTTTTTGTTAGGAAATATGCGGGTTTACTGGGAAAAGAAGCTTTCCAAAAACTAAAGAAATCTTTCAAAAAACACAAGCTTTTTTATTCTTTGTTGACACGAATTGTTGACACGAATTTCTCTCCGGCAAGGTCCGCGAAGTCCTGCCGGCGGTCTTCCATAGCACGCCGGTAAACCCGTTTAAGGACTGCGTCGGTCTTCCATCCACCATCTGCCATAATGTACTGATCCGGCACTCCGAGAGCATGACGGAAAGAAGCTGCGTATGCTCGCAGGTCGTGGAAACGGAGCTGCTCCAGACCGAGCCTCTTCCGGAGCCGGTCGAACTTCGCCGACAGGGCGCGGGGATTCAACGGCACCAGACGGTCGCCTCGCTTGCTCTCGCTGTCCGTGAGGCGGTCTATGATCTCCGGCGGGAAAATCACCATCCGACGGCTCTGAGGGTTTTTACAGGCTCCTAGGACGTATTCCTGCCGGTCTGTGTCCCAACGATAATCCTTAGTAATACTAATTTTGTTTCCGGATATGTCGCCATATGTCAGTGCGCATACTTCGCCGTTCCTTAGAGTGCCGTAAGCAGCGAGCAGGATCGCCTTCTGCATGACCGGATCGGCAGCGGCCAGAAGGTCGGCTATGTCCTGGTCGGTCGGAGTGTAGTACTGCGCCGGCTCCTTTTCCGGGAGTTCGACGGTCAGATCCGCGGATGGATCCACAGCGTGAACAGCTCCGGCAAGAAGCGCATAAGCGTTCCGGCACGTTTTCGGGGTGTGCGTCAGGGCGTAGTCGTCCATCCACATCTGCACACGATCCGCACGGAGCATCCGCACCGGCATGGCCAGAAGGTCCGAATAGGCATTCTTTGCGAGGGACTGGTAGCCGGAGATCGTCGACACAGACTTCGTCCGTTTGCGCTTTGCAATATACAAATTGAGCGCATCCTGCACCGTGGTGTCCTTTGTGGAGCTCCTAGCGGACTTTTCGAGCTGGCGGGCCAGTCGTTCGCATTTGATCCGGCCATCCTCTGACGGGTCCTCTACGGTCACGGATTCGATGATCTGCTTGCGCTTCCCGTCGATATATTCGTCGCCAACATAGACACGGCAACGCCAGGAGCCGGACGGGAGCTTCTTAGCTTTCGGCATGATCCGCCACCTCAGCAGGAAACAGCCGATCAAGAAGATCTGGCCGGTCTTTAAACAATTCTTTTGCTTCCGCGACCGCTTCGCCTTGGCCTGTACGAGCTCCTTTCATGTATCCATCCAAATAGGATTCGAAATAGCCGCATACATAAGCAAGCGCAGCGGGCCCACATTCGCGTTCAAGTTTCTGGAGCTTTGCGGCCAAGTTGTTGACCTGTTCTATGGTGGGGCCGGTGGCTCCATACTGCAAATACTCCATCGATACACCTAGATAATGAGCGACCTTGAACAGCCGGTCCGCCGGCAGGGTTCCCTTTGCGAGAGAGTTAAGATAACCATTCCCGAATCCGCAATCTTTTTCAAGTTTTGAAACCGGGATCTTCTTTTCCTTACAAATGTGTTTAATCCGGTCTACAGATGTCATTCCGTTCACCACCTTAAAGATTTAGAGGAACATCGAAATATGTATTGACACATAGAGGAAACTCTAATATAATCGGTAATGGAATTCGAGGATACTCGAAGAAACCAGTAGTTATATTAGAGAAATGCCTAATCCTTCCAAACTCATTTTAGGATATTCTCTAAAACCAGTCAACAACTAGATAAAGGAGGAGAGAAACGGAATGAACAACATCTATGCAAACATTGTCCAGAGGTGTAAGGACCGAAAGACAAGCATCGCCGCAGTCGAAAAGGCTGCCGGCATCGGAAACGGAACTATTTCCGGATGGGAAAACGGCTACCCGCGCATTGACACTTTGGCTAAGGTCGCCGCCGCTCTGGAGACGACGATCGAGGAGCTAATGGCCGAGACCGTGACACAGGAGGCCTAACATGCCGCGCATCCACGCAAGGAGCCGCTCCGAGAAGCTCGGCAGGATCCTGTTTGAGCGGATGGGCATCTTCCGCATGAAGGCGAGCGACATCGCCAAAGCAACAGGGAAGACGGACCCGACGGCTAAAAAGTACCTTGAACATCCGGAGCGCATGAAACTCGGAGACGTGATTGATTTCGCAAACCGTACCGGAATGACGGACGAGGAGTTCCTTCAGATCCGGCACTGCTAAGGGGAGTAAAGAAATGTGGGGAAAAGTAATGAACGGTGTAGCTCTTATTGCGGCGATGATCTCGGCCTGCTGCCTTGACTCGGTGCAGTGGTGGAAGTTCCTGATCGTGTTCGCCGTATCCATGGCATGGCTGGTCGGGGCGGCTTTCCTGAATGGCTACTTCGCGGAGTAAGTAAACAAATTTATTTACAGAGAGGAGAAAAGGAATGTACAGGGTAACAATCACTCAGACGCTCCAGTATCGTGACGATCTGGTCGGAGAATTCACAAGTCTGACCGAAGCATGGTCTTTCGTGGCGATTGCTATGGGACACTGCAAGAAGATCAAGATCACCGTTGAGACGGTCGAGCCGGAAGAGGAAGAAGAAAAGGAGGATGAGGAAGTATGACGCTCTACGAATTAACGGCACAGTTCCAGAACCTGCTCGAAATGGCATCGGATCCGGAAGTGGACTGGGACATCTTCGAGGATACGCTTGAAGCTCTGGAAGGCGACATCGAGACGAAGGCCGACGGCTATGCAAAGGTCATCGAACAGCTCGACAGCGAGAAGGCTGCCATCGACTACGAGATCAAGCGGCTGACCGCACAGAAGACCGTCCGCCAGAACAGCATCGACCGCATGAAGGCGGCGCTGAAGACTTCCATGGAGATCACCGGCAAAACAAAGTTCAAGACTGACCTGTTCAGCTTCGGCATCCGGAAGTCACCGCCGGCGGTGGTCATCGACCAGGGCGCAGTCGTTCCGGAGCAGTTCCTTGTTCCTCAGGATCCTAAGGTGGACAAGACCGCGCTCAAGGAAGCGCTCAAGGCCGGCGAAGAGTTCGAGGGCATCCGCCTGGAACAGGGCACAAGCCTCAGCATCAAATAAATATGGCCGCCAGAGCTAGGGACTCAAGGCGACCACACAACAACCAAGGCCAGTATACCACACTGGCAGAAAGGAAATCTATGGGAATTCCAGTTTTGATCATCGGAAAGAGCGGCTCCGGGAAGTCGGCATCGCTCCGCAACTTCCAACCGGAAGAAGTGGACATCATCAATGTCGAAGGCAAGCCGCTACCATTCCGAAACAACCACACGACCATCAACACGGACGATTATAAAGAAGTGGCGAAGGCCGTCAAAGGGTCCGAGAAGCCGAGCATCGTCATCGATGACGCAGGCTATCTGATCACCAACTCGTTCATGCGTGGGCACAGCTCCACAGGGGCTGGCAACGCGATCTTCTCATTCTACAACGACATAGCGGACAACTTCTGGAAGTTGATCACGTTCATCAAGGGCAAGGGAGTCGCTCCGGGCAAAGTGGTCTACATCATGATGCACGAGGACCAGAACGACTTCGGGCAGATCAAGCCGAAGACGCTCGGCAAACTCCTGGACGACAAGGTCTGCATCGAGGGCATGTTCACCATCGTTCTGCGGTCTGTAATGCATGATGGTGCATATTACTTCCGGACCAGGACGGACGGCCTTGACGTTTGCAAGACTCCGATCGGACTGTTTGAGGCTGCAGAGATCGACAACGATCTGAAAGCGGTCGATGTGGCGATTAGGGAGTATTACGGGATTGGAGGGCTAGCAGATGGCTAATACGGCGTCAAGCACTCTCAAGGTAAGGCTAGACAGCACGAACATAAAAGAATATGCAAATCGCACAGTGACGCTGTTAAGAAAAGAAGCTCCGAACCCTATACCAAAAGCAAAATTATGTAAAGACTTGGGGCTTACGATTGGTCAGGGGTCAACCTTAATTAAATACATGCGGAGGTGTTCTCTTAATAATTTTGAGCGGTTTATTCCGTATTACCCTATTTCTTCAAAAAAAGGTTATACGTTGCCGCAATCATTTGAAGATTTTCTGCCTTGTTTTGCAACGCTTTATTTATGGACGAAATCGCTGTCTACGACGATTTTCCCAATGAAGCAGAAGCTGGACGAACTTGGAGTGGACATCGCTAAGTACATAAAGAGCAAAGGGCGAACCGACGAAGAAGATCTCGAATATAGCGACATTGAAAACAACTATTTAAACGATTTCGAAGAAATCAACGGCGACACATCATGGTTTTTTGAAAGGAGAGAATAATGAAAAAAGTCGACATGACAAACGTAACAGAAGCAGGAAGCGGCAACAGGCTGCCTGCCGGAGCGTATATCTGCGTGATCCGGAACGTCGAAGACGTTGCCGACAAGGAATATCTGAAAGTGACTTATGACATCGCCGAAGGCGAATACCGTGGACACTTCGACCAGATCCGCGCTGAACATCCCGACTGGGCGTGGACGGGTGCCTATGTAAAGTCATACAAATCCGCAGCCCTTCCCATGTTCAAGCGCTTCTGCTCCGCAGTTTCCAAGAGTAACGGAAATTTTGTATTTGATGGCAACACGGTAAACGCAGACGAGCGCACACTGATCGGCAAGCGCTTCGGTATAATCCTTCGGGAAGAAGAATACTACAGCAATTCTGGCGATGTCCGGACCCGGCTAATCGTTCACTCCGAATTCCCGACTGATAAGCTCGCAGCGCAGAAGGTTCCGGACGTAAAACGTCTGCCGGCAGAGAATAAGCAAGCGAGCGACTTCGTGGACGTTCCTGCAGGATCTAACGAGGAAATTCCGTTTTGATCATCCAGGAAGACACTCGCCAGAAGGCCGGTAAGCATGACATCAAACACGCTTACTTTGCCGAGGTCGGCGTGGGGCTGGTCCGGTGCAAGCTTCCCTTCGGGGACTATGCGCCGGTCCCACCGGTTTCCATTGACACCAAGGAGAACATGGACGAGATCGCTAATAACATCTGCGGGAAAGAGCACGGGCGATTCATAAACGAATGCAAAGCGGCGAAAGCTGCAGGTTGTCAGCTGATCATTCTCGTGGAAAACGAAGTCGGCATCTCGCGGATCCAAGACGTGCACAAGTGGATTAATCCGCGATCCGTTTATTCGGAAAAGTGCGTGCAGGGTCCGAGACTCCAGAAAGCCATGGAAACCATTACGGAAAGATACGGCGTGATATTTGATTTCTGCAGACCGGTCGAGTCCGGCGAAAGAATCAAGGAGATTATCGAACAATGGGCGACTGCTTAAAAGCGGCAATCACATACGCAACGAAATACAGCTGGGCGGTCTTCCCTGTTTCGCCGAAAACAAAAAAGCCGCTAACACCTAATGGATGCAAGGACGCGAAGAAAGATGTCGGAGCTATCCAGGCATGGTGGAAGCGGCACCCGGATGCAGCTGTCGGGATTGCAACAGGCCCCATCTCGAACTTGATCGTGATCGACGAGGACCGGGACGACGTAAAGGATGTTGACGGCACTGCAAGCGTTCGGATGTGGGAACGCGATCACGGGGAACTGCCGGAAACGGTGCAGGCCATAACAGGCCGAGGTGGCTGCCATCTGTACTTCCATTACACCGGTTCAGATATTAAGAACCGCGCCGGAGTCCTGGAAGGGGTGGACGTTCGAGGCGAAGGCGGCTATGTTGTGGCACCGCCATCAACGCATCCGAACGGCACGGAATACTCATGGGAACAACCGCCGGAAGAATATGAACTGCAGGAGCTGAACGAGTCAGCGCTTGCGCTCATAAAGTACCGAGACAAGGAAGAACGACCGTCTTTCCAGCTTCCGGAGAAAATCCCGCAAGGGCAGCGGAACGAAACACTTTTTAAAGCGGCGTGCTCTTTGCAGGAACAGGGATATCCGGACGAGGCGATCGAGGCGGCAATTCAGCTCTTGAACAAAGAGCGCTGTGCAGTACCGGTCGACGATGACGAGCTTCAGACCATCGTCAAAAGTGCAACGTCATACAAAAAGGGCGAGCTGCGGATCCTGCGCACCGGAACGGAATGGCACGAGCCGAACATCGCATATTTGATTGACAAGAACGGAGATGTCACAGACCGGCCAGCGCAAACTATTGCGAATGCAGAAGAGGCGATTGCTTTCGACCAGCAGCTCTTCGGCCGGATCCGTTACAACGAGCTCGCGTATGTGCCTTATGTTTACGGATCGCTTCCATGGCTAACGCATAAAGGATGGAGAGAATGGACGAACACGGACGACTCAAACATCCGGAGTTACATCGAGAACAAGTACGGGCTAAAGAGCTCAGAGAAGGTCATGGACGCTCTGAACAACGTAGCACACAAGTACACCA
>Ga0326511_10002281_pt1 | contig 15654 bp, 13 predicted proteins | sample 0_2496_0518_D_FD_203701 | JGI IMG/M metagenome (GOLD analysis project Ga0326511, IMG submission 203701) | Bovine rumen microbial communities from UC Davis, California, United States - 0_2496_0518 | ecosystem: Host-associated > Mammals > Digestive system > Stomach > Rumen | place: USA...
CAAAAGTTCACTTCTTATTTCTCTTGAAAGCAAAGAGGCAGAAAAATATTATTCATATAACCGTTCTCTTAAAACTTATATGGGGTCAGATGCTGTAATAATCACTCCCGATGTAGAAATAATCAGAGATGAAAACGGAGAATTTTTGGATGAATCCGTAATAGTATCTGTAGTGACCTGTGCTGCTCCAATGATAAAATTTGGCAAAGAGGGCATGACCGAACAGGAATATGAAGATTTGGTATACAACCGAATAATAGGCTTATTAAAGTGTTCTGCATATCTCGGTTATAAATATCTTTTGCTTGGAGCATGGGGATGCGGTGCATTCAGAAATGATGCAAGGGTATTTTCAGATCTTTTCGCTAAGGCACTGAATGATTTCAGATTTGACGGACTTACAACAAATGAACTTTTCAGAAGAGTTGATTTTGCTGTACTCAGCCGTTCAAAAGAACAGTATAATTACAAACAATTCAGCCGCAATTTCAATAAGCCGTCAGATAATGATAATATCCGTGACAGAATAAGAGGCTCTCTCGTCGGAGGAGGAATTGGAGATGCTCTTGGATATGAAATAGAATTTGAACGTGAAAAATCCATTTTCTCACGTTTCGGAAAAGATGGCATTACAGAATATGTACTTGACCCCAAAACCAAAAAAGCAATAATTTCCGATGATACTCAAATGACACTTTTTACTGCTACAGGTATTTTAGCTGCTGTACAAAACGGAAATAAGGATAATATTAAAAAATCAGTAAGAAATGAAATCGAAAAATCTTATTTTGACTGGCTCACAACTCAGATGTACAGCTTTGAAGAAAGCAGAAGTATACAAAAATACAATTCGTCAATATATGATGTTCCTGAACTTTATAATCGCAGAGCACCCGGCAATACATGCCTTTCAGCTTTAGCACAGCGTATAAAAAACAATGGATCCCCCGACAGCTACATAAATTCAAAAGTCAATAACAGCAAAGGTTGTGGAGGAGTTATGCGTGTTGCTCCTCTTGGGTTATGTTTCAAAAACTGGAATATCAAAGATATTGATATTGAAGCAGCTCAGGCCGCCGCTATTACTCATAGTCATCCTTTGGGATATATGACCGCTGCAGTTCTTGCACATATAATACATAAGAGTATTTTTGACAGAAATGATATGTCTCTTAAAGATATTGTCATTGATGCCAGAAATACTGTCAAAGAAATTTTTTCGGATGAAGATCACATTGACGAACTTATCGAGATTATTGATACAGCCATTGATTTATCCGAAAAGAATTACAGTGACCTTGCTTGTATACATATTCTCGGTGAAGGCTGGGTGGCTGAAGAAACTCTTGCTATTGCCATATATTGCAGCCTGCGTTATACAAATCACACAAATGATTTTTATGGTGCCATGATAACCTCAGTAAATCATAACGGTGACAGCGATTCCACAGGTGCAATAACAGGAAATATCCTCGGTGCGTGGATGGGTCTTGATGCTATAGATCAAAAATGGAAAACGGACCTTGAACTTTATGATGTGATAATCAAAGTTGCTGACGAACTTTATGACAATTGCCTTTAAATAATAAAAAATTGGTGCAGATAAGAAAAAACTTGTCTGCACCATTTTCGTATTATTTTTTTACTATAACACTCATAACGCTATTTTTGCAAAAATTGCATACATATTTTTCATCAACAGCCCCTGTTATCGGAGCACCGCAATGAGGACATTTATCCTTTACAATTTTCTTTGCAAATGCTATTTTTAAAGACTTTCCATGTTTTTCTATGGAACAATTTCTGAGATAGCGTGACTGTATAATTCTTCTTATCTTTTTTATTTCTTTCCTGACATTATCCTTATTCTTGACAGACTTGCCCACATCAAAAAACGGTGAAGAAGTCCTTACAAATTTTTCCGCATATTTTTCGGCTGCAAAAAGCTGAATAAGTTTTTTAAAGGATAAAGACATAACAGGAAACAGCATAAACATAACAAATATACAGAATATTATAGTATTCATCATATTTTTCTTTATAAGCTCATAAGAAGAATAACTTCGTCCGGACAAAAGTTCCTGCTTGAGATATTCATGGTCATTATAGTTGACAATATAAGTTATAAGCACCATTCCTATAATTAAAAATACACTTAATGCTAAAGCCAGTGAAATTCCAAACATAACTTTTCTTAAATTAAAATATTTACAGATATAATAATCTGGTGACTTTTTTTCTTTGCTATATTCACTTTCAATGCTGTATATCTTATTATCCGTAAGAACTGCCGCAAAAACATCGGATGTTTTACAGTAGGGACATATACCGCTGAAATAAATTTTCTTATCAATTTCCGCACCACAACTGCGGCAGCTGCATACTACTGTTTTGCTTTGCAATTCGATATATTTTTCGCTGTCATTTTTGCGGAAACTGAAATTCTTCATATAAACAAATCTGAGAAAATACATACTTAATTTTATTTTATTTACAGAATATCCCGTCACCTCAGAAAGTTCCTCAAAGGTTATATCTCCATAGAGATTTCCTTCAAAATAGCTTGAATAAAAGGCAGCATTTTTTATCTGAGTTATTGAAAAAGATATGTATAGCAGGATGGCTGTGCCAATGATTATCATAACAATAGATTCAGGTGTAGAACGTGCATGAATGACAGTGTTCCAATCACCCCAATAATACACAATAAGAGATACTATATCCCATATACCCATAAAAAATCCAAACAGTCCGAATAATAGTAATATACGGTTTTTCACTTTTAAGAAAGTTATCCATTTTGATTTCAAGTACATAAAACATTCCCCCGATCTTATATACATTATACATCACAAATTCTTTTATTACAATCTGTAAAAACGCATACCGTTGACTTTTACGGGATAAATGTGTTATAATGGGGCATATAATTTTAGTCAAAGAGGAGACAGAAAAATGCTTGATGTAAAATTTCTTATCAATAATAAAGATGCCGTCAAGGAAAATATGAAAAAGAAATTTCAGGACAGCAAACTTCATCTTGTAGATGAAGCAGCTGATCTTTATGCCCGTATAATGGACGCAAAACATATTTCCGAAGATATTCGTGCACAGCGTAATAAGCTTTCAGCACAGGTCGCACAGCTTAACCGTGAAGGTAAAAAGGAAGAGGCAGAAGCTATACGCAATCAGGTAAAAAGCAATGCTGCCGTTATGAAAGAAAAAGAAGCTCTTATGGATGAACTTTCAGTCGAACTGGATAAAGTAATGAAAAGCATCCCCCAGATGATAGACCCCTCAGTTCCGATAGGCCCTGATGATACACATAATGTAGAAGTTGCACGTTTCGGTGAACCCGTTGTTCCTGATTATGAAATTCCCTATCATGCTGAGATAATGACTTCACTCAATGGTCTTGACAAAGATTCAGCAGGCAGAGTTGCAGGTGCTGCATTCTATTATCTTATGGGCGACATTGCAAGACTTCATGAAGCAGTCCTTGCATATGCAAGAGATTTTATGATAGACCACGGTTTTACATATTGCATCCCTCCGTTTATGATTCACAGAGAAATTGTTGACGGTGTAATGAGCTTTGATGAAATGAATGCAATGATGTATAAGATCGAGGGTGAAGATCTTTATCTTATCGGTACATCCGAACACAGCATGATAGGTAAATATGTAAATCAGATAATTGATGAATCCTCTCTCCCTCTCACACTCACTTCTTATTCTCCCTGTTTCCGTAAGGAAGTAGGCTCTCACGGTCTTGAAGAAAGAGGAGTTTACAGAATACATCAGTTTGAAAAGCAGGAAATGATCGTTATATGCAAGCCTGAGGAAAGTATGGAATGGTATGAAAAAATGTGGAAACTTTCCGTTGAGCTTTTCCGTAATATGGAAATTCCTGTACGTCAGCTTGAATGCTGTTCAGGTGACCTTGCAGATCTGAAAGTAAAATCCTGTGATATTGAAGCATGGAGTCCCCGTCAGAAGAAATATTTTGAAGTATGCAGCTGTTCAAACCTCGGTGATGCTCAGGCCCGCCGCCTTAAAATACGTACAAAGGGCGAAAACGGCACATACCTCGTACATACACTTAACAATACGGTTGTTGCTCCTCCGAGAATGCTTATCGCTCTCCTCGAAAATCATTATCAGGCAGACGGTTCTGTAAATGTTCCTGCTGTTCTTCGTCCTTATATGGGCGGAAAGGAAAAATTAGTTCCTGTTAAAAAATAATAATTTCAGTTCCAATAATAACAGAGCTGCCTTTGTAAATCAAAAACAAGGCAGCTCCTTTTATTTTTTAATATATTCCCTGAACCGAAACTTCACCCGAATTTACGGTGAATTCTCTTTTGCTGTCATCACGTATTACCAATTCTCCCGCAGGAGTAATATCAACAGCTTCACCGCTTATAATATTCCCTCCACGCTCCACTGTAACACGCTTACCCATAGTAGCACAAAGAGATTTGAATATATCCATATCATCTGCCGAAAAACTGAACATGAATGAAGATAATACTTCATCAAGCTTTTTTATAACACATCTGAACAGATCATTCCTGCTTATTTCTTTTCCCGTTTCAATAAAAAGTGATGTAGCCTTTTTCTGTAATTCGGGAGGAAAATCAAAAATATTTACATTTATTCCTATCCCTATGGCAACATAATCTATCCTGTCACTTTGTGCTGCCATTTCAGTAAGAATACCACATACCTTGCGATTTCCTATTATAACATCATTAGGCCATTTTATCATTGCATCAAGTCCGGTATATTCCCTTATTGCCTGACAAACAGCAAACCCTGCCGAAAGAGTTATACTTGCTATATCGGCAGGTGGCAGTTCAGGTCTGAGTAAAAGTGTAAAATACAGTCCTCCGCTGCCGGAACTCCACACTCTGCCAAGTCTGCCCTTCCCTCCAGTCTGCTGTTCAGCGGCAATAATAAGTCCCGATACACTGCCGTTTGAAGCACGGCGTTTTACTTCCTCGTTGGTAGAATCGATAGTTTTTAGTATAATAAGTTCCGTACCGACAAGCTCTGTTTCAAGTCCTTCGCATATTTTATTCTTATCAAGAACATCAGGCTTTTGTTCCAATTTATAGCCTCTGTTGGTTACGGATGAAATAACATAGCCTTCATTCCTTAAATTCTTGATATTTTTCCATATTGCTGTTCTTGAAACACCAAGTATTTTGCTGAGTTCTTCTCCCGAAACATATTCTCCCTCATTTTCAAGTGCAGCAAGTATTTTTTCTTTCATTACAGCCACTCCAATAATTTTAATAAAAGACGCTCTGCCAAAAAAAGCAAAGCGTCATATAAAACATATTATTTTTCAGTTGTCGTTTTCCTCTGACTGATCATTTGCAACGGCGATAGTTATATCTCCGCTGTCATCATCAAAAACATCGGCATTATTACTGCCATTGCTTCCGGGCACATCAATATCACTGTTATTGTCTGAAAAATTTTCTCCGTCATAAACCGAACGTATCATTTCAGCAGCATCCATAGCCTTCTTTGGCAGACCGAAAGCCTTGATATAGTCATATCTTGCCTGTGCTTTTCTCAGACGCTCCTCTGAGAAACGTATAACTTCACAAAGCCTGCTCAGATCAGTTTCTTCCTCAACACCGCACAAAGCCTTGTAGTGATGTCTTCCCAAAGCGGCATATGCATGCTCGATTATATCTGATTCAGTGTGGATTATAGCCGCCAGACGATTAAGCTGAGCATTTTTTCGGTTAAACTCTACTACTGTATCAACAGATGTTGAAATACCCGTACCGATCTTGTCGAAAAGATTCATATATCTTCCTCCCTCGTATCATTATACACAAATATTATACTACACAATCAATACTGTTGACAATACTTTTTTCAAAATTTCCATTTTCCTGTCACAAAAAAGAGAACTTTCACACCGTACACTTGACAAAAGCATTTTCTTCCCCTGTTTCACCCAAAACAGCAAGAAATGTCTTACAACTTTTGGGCATTACAAAAGCAATACTGCCCTTTACAGTACCTTCAAAAGCTGTTTCATCATCATAAATATTTACAGTTACGGGAATAAATACATCATCCCCGACTTTAATATTTTCTCCTTCATCAGACATTATCATACTGCTTATAGAGGCATCTGCACCGTTTTCATCCATCGGAAAACCATCAAGCATAATTTCATAATCAAGTACCACCCATTGACTGTCATTATCCGGACGTATAATTCCTTTATATTCATCATGTTCTTTCAGATATTCTTCTGCCTGTTTTTTTGCCTGAGTTCCTTTTTGTACTTTCATAAGACGTACAGGCACAGAAAAATATTTCTGCTCCGAGACCGAAAATTTTGCACAGCGTCCCCAGCTTTCAAGTTCTAAAGGATTTGCCGCTGATGAAGACACAGCCTTTATATCCGACTTCTCTGATACCTCGGATGAAACAGCTGAAACGGTTTTTTCGCTCGTGGATGACGATTCCTCAATCTTATCCGAACCACACGCCGGAAATGAAATCAGAATAATAAATGTTAAAATTATTCCTATGATTTTTCTCATCCTGTCATCCCCTTATTACAAGCAAACCGCCGAAAATATCGGCGGTTTTTATGTACGGAAAAATCAATTGTTTCTTCCGCAGCATTTTTTGTATTTCTTTCCGCTTCCGCAGGGACAAGGATCGTTTCTGCCAATTTTCTTAACTCCCCTTACCGTTCTGTTTACGGAATCGGCTGTTGAATCCATATTTGTGGATGTAGGCTTTGCGACCTGTTCTCTTTCGATAAACTTGCCTGCTGCTTTCTGAATATCCTCCTGTGAAGGCCCATCGTTTTTGTCGGGAGAAACAGCTTCTTCATTTTTCTCTTCTTCAACAGCTGTATCTGTCTGATCCTGACGCTGAAGCTCGGGAACTGCACCTATTTCGATAACCTGTATCTCATCTTCATTTTCAAGAAGTTTGGGACTAACATCAGGATTATTTCTGAGTGCTGCAATAGCTGCTGCTCTTGCTCTGCCTGTGGCAACACGCTGCTGTACCATCTGACGCATTCTTTCCTGTTCTTCAAGACGCTGTGCTACCTTTCTCGGTACGACCATCATCATCCTTACAGTATCCTCACGAATAGCCTTGATCATTTCATCAAACATATCAAAGCCCTCAATTCTGTATTCAACAACAGGGTCATGCTGACCATATGAACGAAGACGGATACCTCTTTTGAGTTCATCCATTGCATCAATATGATCCATCCAGTAATTATCTACATTTTTGAGCAGATATACTCTCTCAAGCTCACGCATTGTTTCTTCAGGAATCTTTGACTCGTTATCTTCATAACGCTTTGTTGCAATTTGTGTAAGCTCGTTTATAAGGTAATCCTTTTCAAGTCTTTCGATCTCGTCTTCGTCATATACGAGAGTTTCTTCATCATCTTCCTCAAGTATCCAGCCTTTAAGTGCATCCCTGAGACCTTCAAGATTCCAGTGATCCTTGTCATCATGTGGGAGATATTCATTTACTATGGATTCCATAGCTTCTCCCACCATCTTGATAATAGTCTCTCTGAGATTTTCTCCGTCAAGTACCTGATCTCTCTGTGAGTAGATTATCTCACGCTGATGGTTCATTACATCGTCAAATTCAAGCACACTCTTACGAATACTGAAGTTTCTGCCCTCAACCTTTGACTGTGCACTTTCAATAACACTTGAAAGAAGTTTGCTTTCAAGAGGTTCATCATCCTCTCCGGGCATTCTGTCCATTATATTCTTTATCCTGTCACCAGCGAACAAACGAAGAATATCATCCTCTGCTGAAAGATAGAAACGGCTTGCTCCGGGATCTCCCTGACGACCTGAACGTCCTCTGAGCTGATTGTCGATACGTCTTGATTCATGACGTGTCGTACCCATTATGAAAAGGCCGCCTGCCTCACGTACTTTTTCAGCTTCAACATCTATTTCTGCTTTATATTTATCAAGAAGTTCTCTGTATTTTTCTCTTGCATCAAGTATATCCTGATCATCAGTCTCAGCATAACCTGTTGCCTCATTGATAAGCTCCTCGCTGAAATTCAGCTTACGCATAGCATCTTTTGCAAGGAATTCTTCATTACCGCCGAGCTTTATATCAGTACCACGACCTGCCATGTTTGTAGCAATAGTAACAGCACCAAGTTTACCTGCCTGTGCAACTATCTCTGCTTCTTTTTCATGGAATTTCGCATTAAGCACATTATGCTTTATACCCTTTTTCTTCAGAAGTTTACTGAGTTCTTCTGATTTATCGATTGAAATAGTACCTACAAGCACTGGCTGACCATTTTTATTAGCTTCCTCTATGTCTCTTATAAGAGATTCATACTTGCCCTTTTCTGTACGGAAAATAACATCGGGAAGGTCAACTCTCTGTATAGGCTTATTTGTGGGTATTTCTATAACATCAAGACGATAGATCTCCGAAAATTCGGTTTCCTCTGTCATAGCTGTACCTGTCATACCTGAAAGCTTCTTATACAGACGGAAGAAATTCTGGAATGTGATAGTAGCGAGTGTTTTACTTTCTCTTTCTACCTTTACACCCTCTTTTGCTTCTATTGCTTGATGCAGACCTTCGTTATAACGTCTGCCGTACATAAGACGGCCTGTGAATTCATCTACGATGATTACTTCTCCCTTTTCGTTTACAACATAGTCTATATCACGATGCATAACACCATGTGCTTTTATAGCCTGATTTACATGATGCTGTATTGTAAGGTTATCAGGATCGGTGAAGTTTTCTATATCAAAAAATTTCTCTGCCTTCTTTACACCCACAGGAGTAAGAGTAGCGGTTTTTGCCTTTTCGTCAACGATGTAATCTATACCCTGCTCGATATATTCGTCATCATTATCCTCTTTTGCATCAGTTTCTGCAATTCTCTTACATTTCATTGTCTTTGCAAGTTCATCTGCACGGTTATAAAGATCTGTGGATTTATCGCCCTGACCCGAAATTATAAGAGGAGTTCTTGCTTCATCTATAAGGATAGAGTCAACCTCGTCAACGATAGCAAAAGAATGACCTCTCTGTACCTTATTTTCTTTGTATACTACCATGTTATCACGCAGGTAATCGAAACCGAGTTCATTATTTGTAGCATAGGTAATATCCGAATTATAAGCGATTTTTCTGTCCTCGTTTGACGTGTCGTGCTGAAGTATGCCTACTGTAAGACCAAGAAAACGATAAAGCTTGCCCATCCATTCTGCGTCACGTTTTGCAAGATATTCGTTTACGGTAACAACGTGTACACCGTCACCTGCAAGTGCATTAAGATACGCCGGAAGTGTAGCAACAAGAGTTTTACCTTCACCTGTTTTCATTTCACTTATTCTTCCCCTGTGAAGAATAATTCCTCCTATTACCTGCACACGGAAATGCTTCATTCCGAGTACACGCCATGAAGCTTCACGGCATACGGCAAAAGCTTCAGGAAGGATAGAATCAAGTATTTCATCCTTTTTCTTTTCGGTCATATTCTCTTTATCAGCGAACATTTCCTGAAAACGTCTTGTTTCACTTCTGAGTTCATCATCAGTGAATTTCTGATATTTTTCCTCAAGATCGAATACCTTATCGACCATTGGTTTTATTTTTTTCAGTTCTCTTCGGCTGTTACTGCCATTAAACCATGCTTTTATACCCATTGGTATTTTCACCTCGTAACTTAAATTTATTCCTTTTTATATTGTGTATTTTAATATTATATCATAAAAAATGTATTCTTTTCAATATAATTTGAAAAAACTCTTTAAAACAGGCTTTTATTCAATATTATCCCCTGCGGGAAGAATATTAAGTTCGGGATTTTTGTCTCCGAGAGCTGTTTTCAAAGCACCCACGACCTCAATAACATATCCCGAATTATCTGATGATGATGGTTCGTCCTTATATATATCCATCACTGCACCATCATTTCCCTTATATACATCGCCGAATGTATATTCTTTATCGGAAGCATATTTTATTACCAGAATTACAACATCATTTTCTGCAAAGAAATTGGCATCCAGACTGCCGACTGCATGATCAAAATCAAGTCCGTTGTCAACTTTATCAAGAGAAAAAGCTGTTTTGTTATTTTGGTAGAAGTCATGCATTTCATTTGCGTTATGGATATAGAATATCTGTGGGTCATTTATATCTGTACCGCTCTTTTTCATTTCCTCGTCAGAAATATCAACTGTTATTCTGAGTGGGTCAATGTATGTTCTCGGTGCTATCTCACCATCAGGAACACTGCTTTGTACAGAAGATGACTGTTCTTGTTCTGACTGTTCACTGCTTTCCTCTTCACTGCTTTCTTCCTTACTTTCCTCTTCACTTTCTTCTTCGCTTTCTTCTTCATCAGAAGATACAGCAGCAGAATTTTCCTGTAACGAACTTTGGACAACAGATGATTCAGGCACAGAGGAAACAGCTGCAGAAGGCTGTGGAGCGACCTCTACAGGTCCGCCTACACATCCGCATAAAAGAAGAATTATTGCTGAACATAAAATCAAAATACCCGTATTTCTTTTCAAATCCGACATCCCCCATCGATCATTTATTAAGCGGAACGAAAACATTCTCACGAACACTTCTCAGAAGTTTGCCTTCTGTTATATTCTGACTTCCGCATTTGATACATCTTTTTACTTTGCCATAATTTTCAGTGAATGAAATTCCGCTGTTTGAAAGCCTTGTTTTTGTCTTTCTGCGTTCTCTTTCAATTTCGGGAGCGGTCATATTTGTTAAAGAACTTATCTGTTCTGCGAGATCGCCCTTTTCCATACCGTCAACGATCTTTTTAGCGATCACAATTTTGGATATATATTTGTCAATATCCATACCAGTTGCCTCACGTCTGCCGCAATCGGCACATTTTGATGCTTCCATAATTTCATTTGCGGCTCCGAAATTTTTTCGCATAAAATCCATATTAACTTCAATACCTCTTTGAGCGAATACAGAAAGCTGTGCGGACATTGCTATAAGTGCAGATAGTACCTGACCTGTCCAGAAACCCTTTTCGGGATCACTGATATTTGATGAATCGAGTCTGAAGTCGGCAAATCTTCCGTTTTTGCTGAATTCCTGACCGAACATGACAGAATTTCCGTCCTGTTTCCATTTTTCTATACATTCGCCCACAACATCTGCGTAATCCTTCTGTCCTATATCAGAAAGAAGCTTCTGTATAGCTTCAAGCACCATTGAATAATGATCCAATTTCAATACCTCCATTTCAAAGTGTACAGATATACATACTAATTATAAACGAAAGTTTTGAATTATACAATGCCTTTAGATAAATTTCAAAAAAAGTTTATGTGGCATTGACAAAACCAAAAGGATAAATTATACTTTAATTTGAGACATCATCTCTCAGGGCGGTTTTACACCAAAATCCGCATATATTATTAATGTAAAATTAGTTATACATCTTAAATAGAACGACAACTACAAGAAAAAAGGAAGGCGTAAGGAAATGACAGTAGTAGATATAAGAAGTATTTTCTCTCAAAGAAATATCGAACTTTTTGATGTCGGATCGTCATATATTTATTATTCGGAAGAAAAAAATGAAGAAGGTCATAATAATCTTTTTATTCTTGAATATAACCGTTCCACACGCAAAGAGCGTCTTGTGACAAATTACTCACTTGAAGACCCTACATTCGTACAGCACCTCTTTGCATTTGAAAATACCATCGTACTTATCCTCGAAAACGGTGGAAACAGTATGTGGCTTATCGAGCTTGACAAGACTACAGGAATGGAACTCAACCGCAGAAAAATCGTGTGTACAGGTGCATTCCGCAGCTGTATGCCCCTTGACAGTAAACATATGATAATCTATATGGGGCCCGATGCGGCAAATGCCGAAATGTTCAAACAGTACAGTGAAATAACAGGCTGTGAATGTCTTTGCTATCTGTATGACCTGACAACAAATGTAAAGCATTTTGTAAAAAATCCCCTTCTTGCAAAACTCGGCACTAATAATATTAAGATTATGGATGTTCAGGGTAAAAAATATCTCGTCCTTCTTGATCCGTTTGCGGATGAAGAAATCAAAAAGGGATATTATGATGAACAACGCTGGATAAATGCAGATATAAGAGATAACATCTGGCTTTGTGATCTTGAGGTTCTTGAACGTGAGCTTGAGGCAGGGGTGGAATCCATATCGAAAAAACGCATAGTTACCGCCGACATCAAAGCTCTCGCACGTTATATGGGAATCGACGGGGATAAGATGTATTTCCGTGCAAAAGAATTCCGTACAGGCATCGAAAAAATATGCAGCTATGATGTTTTTACCAATTCAATAGCCATCGAAGCTGAACTGAAAGCTCCCGAAAACGGCAAAACCGTATTCATTATCGAAGAAAAACCGTTCTCTGTATTCTCGGTAACACAGAAGGATTACGAAACAAAGGTAAAGGGCATTATAAACAGCAATGCAGAGCTTTCATATGATAATAAACTCGGACAGTTTATCAGCTGTATAGATAACCGTTATGTAGTGACCCGCAATACATTAGTTGACGAACAGACAGGAGATTATGTTACAAGCTGTTCTATTTACGATAGTGTTGAAGATAGAAGTGAAAGCTATGTTTGCAAATGTATGCTGAAAGGCAGCACTTTGGTTCTTTATTAAAATAAAATCGGCTCAAATGCGGTGTTATTTTCAAAAAAAGCTTGCATAATTCCAATTATTATGTTAAAATACTGAATAGTGTGTTATGTATGAATGTTAAGTAAAAGAGTGGGGCGACCCACTCTTTTATCATTACATTATTATATTTATGACAGGAGGATACTATGGCGAAAAAGAAAAGCGGTAATACCGTATCAGAAGTAACAGCACTGGTAAAACCGATCATCGAGGATCTCGGACTTACACTATGGGATGTACGCTTTGTAAAAGAGGGTGCAATACGCTATCTCAGAATTTTCATTGACAAGGATGAAGGCGTGAGCATAGACGACTGTGAAACCGTAACAAGAGCAATAGATGCTCCTTTGGATGAACTTGATCCCATAGAAGAAGCATATACTCTTGAAGTTTCTTCACCCGGTATCGAAAGAGAACTTACAGAAGAATGGCACTTTGAAAAGTTTCTCGGTGCACCTGTAATGGTAAAACTTATTCGCCCGAATAAGTCAGGTATAAGAGAATTTAAAGGCACACTTATTGCCAACGAAAAAGACAGTGTTGAGCTTGTACTTGAAGACGGCAGTGAAACGGTCATAAAGAAAAAAGATTCAGTATATATTAAACTGGATGACTTTAATACTTAATAACGGAGGAAATCAAAATGAAAAAGAAAAAAGAGCAGGAGGAAAACCTCATAGAAGCATTACAGCTTATGGAAAAAGAAAAGGGTATCAGTATGGATTATATGGTCGCCCAGATCTCAAAAGCTATTACAACAGCCTGTAAGAATGCGTATGACGGTAACGATGACATAGTTGTCCAGTTCAACAAAACAACCGGAAAAATAGAAGCAAGAATTCATAAAGTAGTTGTTGAGGAGGTTAAAAACCATAATAAAGAAATTTCTCTTGATGAAGCAATGAAGATAAATCCCACAGTAAATTACGGCGATAAAGTCGGCATAGTGCTTGATCCCAGAAATTTTGGCAGAATCGCTGTTTCTACAGCAAGAAATATGATACGTCAGGGCATCCGTGACGGTGAAAAAGAGCAGGCCCTCAACGAATATAATGACAAGCTTCAGGAAATTATTACTGCTACAGTAGAACAGGTAGATCCTGAAACAGGAAATGCTACACTTCGTCTCGGCAAAACAATAGCCATACTTCCCAAAAACGATCAGGTTCCCGGTGAAAAACTTGAAGCCGGTGACATGATAAAAGTTTATGTAGTAAGTGTTAAAACAGGTACAAAAGGCCCGAAAGCTATTATCTCCAGAACTCACCCTGATCTTGTAAAACGTCTTTTTGAGGCCGAAGTTCCGGAAATATTTGACGGTACAGTTGAGATAAAATCCATATCCCGTGAGGCAGGCTCCCGTACAAAAATTGCTGTGCTCAGCAAGAATGCAGATGTTGATGCTGTAGGTGCATGCATAGGCCCCAAGGGACAGAGAGTCGGCACTATCGTAAATCAACTTGGCGGAGAGAAAATCGATATAATAGAATATAGTGAAGATCCGGTAGAGTTTATAGGAAAAGCACTCTCTCCTGCTTCCGTTATCGGTGTAGAACTTGACCCGTCTGCTGAAAAGAATTGTAAAGCCATCGTTCCGGATAATCAGCTTTCTCTTGCTATAGGAAATAAGGGACAGAATGTACGCTTAGCTGCAAGACTGACAGGTTGGAAGATAGATATACGTCCTGAAAGCGGAGCTTTCGGAACTGAAGATAAAAAAGAAGGATCTGCCGAAGAAAGTAATGATTCAGACGAAGATGAACAAATAGATATTATTGAACCTGAAACTACAGGGGATACCGATGACAATGAACAATAATTGAATTTTGTCGCAGCTTACAGGATCTCCGGAAAATTAATAAAAACATAACAGGAGGAATTTAAAAGTGCATCAGAAAAAAATACCCATGCGAAAATGCACAGGCTGCGGTGAAATGAAAGAAAAAAAACAGCTTGTAAGAATTGTAAAAGCACCCGACAATGCTGAAAACAGCGGGGAAATATCAATTGATCCGATAGGGAAAAAACCCGGGCGGGGAGCATATATATGCAAAGATCCCGAATGTCTTAAAAAGGCTAAAAAAGCCCGGAGACTTGAGAAAGCGTTTTCTTGCAAGATCCCTGATGAAGTGTATCAGCAGCTCACTGAGGAGCTTGAGCGGAATTAAAAATACACGGTTAGTCCGGAAAGAGTGATAGTGATAAATGAATGCTAAACTGTTGTCATTTTTAGGGCTCGCAAGACGAGCGGGCAGACTTGCTTTAGGTTTTGATGCCGCTTCCGATGCGATGTTGTCCGGAAAATGCAGATTATTGATACTGACCTCTGATCTGTCGGAAAGGACAATAAGGTCTATAACAAGAACAGCAAACCAAACTCAGACCCGGACTATCGTTTCAGATATATCAATGAATGACCTGGGATGTGCTATCGGTAAACAGACAGGTATCGTTGCAGTAAATGATAAGGGTTTTGCCGATAAGCTTGAAACGCTTTTCAGTGAACAAAGACAGGAGGAATGATTGTATGATAAAATATAAGCTGAGTGAGATCGCAAAAAATCTGAATATCACCACAAAGGAAATTTCTGAGGTATTGAGCAAATATCTCAAAGTAAATAAAAAGGCTGCTGCCGTTCTGACAGAGGAAGAACTCAATGTAATTTTTGAACATTTTACACAGAGTAATATGCTTTCAAGCATGAATGAATACTATGCAAGTGCAACAGAGCCTGTTGAAGAAAAGACAGCTGCACCAAAAGAGGAAAATAAAGAAAAGACTGCCGCTCCTAAAAAAACAGAGGATAACAAAGCGGCTAAAACAGATAAAAATGCTTCACAGCAGAAGAAAAACGATAATCCCGTACAGCAAAAGAAGAACGATAAACCAATACAGCAGCAGAAAAATGATAAACCTGTGC
>Ga0326511_10002282_pt1 | contig 15651 bp, 14 predicted proteins | sample 0_2496_0518_D_FD_203701 | JGI IMG/M metagenome (GOLD analysis project Ga0326511, IMG submission 203701) | Bovine rumen microbial communities from UC Davis, California, United States - 0_2496_0518 | ecosystem: Host-associated > Mammals > Digestive system > Stomach > Rumen | place: USA...
AAAGGGAACTTGTTCCCTTTGGCAGGGGGTTCGGGGGACAGCGTCCCCCGACATCAACATGCTTATTTCGCAAGAAGTCTATTAAACCATGAGAATAAACAAAACAAAAGCCGTACCCCTGTTTTTAGGGGTACGGCACTTAAAGCTGATTAATAAACGTAGTCCTCGATATTTTCTATTTCGTTTTCTACCTCACTGTAAATTTCCTGAGTAAGAGCCTTTGAGGCTTCTTTGGAAAGTTCCTCACTTATACCCACTTTTACAAGGAGGTCAGTAACAAATTTTTCCATATTTTCCTCAGGAATGTAGGAATTTACGTCAAAATCGGGATTCTCCACATCAACCATGTAAGCACTGTTTTTGTCGGGTACTTCGGCAGATGCACCGTCCTGAACGGAGAGTGAGAGAATGAGAGAGCCGTAGTCAGTACCGTCAAAATTGAGGTTGTACTTTATATCCTGAGAATTTCCGTCACTTGAAAATTCGATTTTAATGGGGTCAACGTCAGGAACATTGACTATATAAGAGCCGTTTAAGTAGCCCATATCCTCGTTTACTATTTCCATATTTTCTACATCAACAGTAACTCTTGTATTTTCTCCGTTTTCGTTTACAGTAGCCTCAATATTTCCGCTGTACTTGTTTCCGTCTTTTTGGAGTACTTCCTTTACAGAAGCAATTTCGTTGTCCTGTTCAGCTACACGGAATTCACATCTTACATCATTTCCGTTTTCACCGTAAGCGAAGAACACCTCACCAGCCATAGGAGCTTTGATTCTACCGCCCTTTATTGCACCCTCAGAGTCAACATAGGTCTGAACCTTGATAGTGTAGTCCTCGTCAAGACCTGAATTTTTAACTGCATCAAGTACCTCATCGAGTGCAGAATTGTACTCGTCCTCACTGATTGCGGAAGTTTTGTCGATAAGGATACCCTTTATCGTATTGTCGTTTTTGAGTTCGTTCACATAGCTTTCAGCGAGTGAGTTAAGTACATCACGGTTAAGTTCAGCAGTCATTACAGTGTAGTTTACACTTATGTCGCAGATATTAACATCCTCTTTTGACTCTACTTCAATATCCTTTACGTTTTCGTTCCAGATACCGGTATATCTTATAATGAGGTCTTCGAGCTGGTCAGGGGAGAGGAAACTTTCAGGATTTGCGAGAAATTCCTGATAAGATTTGAGAACTGCGGTAGTTTCCTCGTCAGCTTCTTGAAGAATACTGTCATTCAGTGCAACACCGAGCCACTGTTCAGTAAGCTGAGGCACTCTGAAAAAGTAGTCGAGAGAAGAAACGTCAACTGCCATATTGAGGTCAGCGAGTGTGTCACTGTTAAGGAGTGCAGAAACATTAGCGTAAACATTACTTCCTTTTACACTTGTTTTGTAGTCGAGGGAAATATCGTTTATGTTATTTACTGCGTCAATGAGCATTTTTGACTCATCGTCCTGAGCCGACTGGTAATCAGCACCGAGTATGCTCTGCAAAGCGAGGTCTTTTACAGTATCGTTTGCAACGTATTTGAGGGATATATCTGAGGTCTGACCGCCTTTAATCCTGTCGAGTGACTGAGCGTACTTTTCTTTTGCGTCTTTGGCTAATGCCTGAGCATTTTCCTCGTTTACCCAAGCGTAGTACTTTGCAGGTTTCATTACTTTCAGGTTTACCTGATTTTTAACAAGACCTGAAAAGTTATATGCAGCTATTCCGCCGAGACCGAGTGCTACAACTGCTATACCGCTTATTAAAGCTACTTTTTTACCTGTTTTTCTTCCTGAGGCAACATCAACACCTGATACAGAGGTGGTGAAGTCATTGTTTAAATTATCTGACATAATAACTCCTCCTATACTTATCCAAAATTTCTAAAAAAGAACCATCTTGTTCTTGAATATAATAATATCACAAAATTGAAATAAAGTCAACAAGAAATATTAAATTTTACCTTTTTGTTTACTTAATGTAACTTATTTTAAATGTATTTATGCAAGGGGATATTTTTTGATGTGTTTGGATTATTGTTATTGGGGGTCATTGCCACAAAAAGCAGGGGTCGCACCCGTAAAATCACATATTTGGGCGAACACATGGACTAAATGTAAATTGGAGTAAAAAAGGGGGAACAAGTCCCCCGCAGATTATTTTTTCAGTTTAAGAGCGTCTTTTGTAGTCTTTACTATGTTTTCAGAGGAAAGTCCGAAAAGTTTAAGGAGGTCAAGTGCAGGACCTGAGAATCCGAACTCATCATTTACACCGATTTTTACCACGGGTACGGGACAAGTTTCCGTTACAACTTCTGCTACTGCCGAACCGAGTCCGCCTATTATGCTGTGTTCTTCGGCAGTCACTATAAGACTCGTTTCCTCAGCACACTTTGCAATAAGTTCCCTGTCGATAGGCTTAATGGTATGGATATTTACTACTCTTGCGGATATTCCGTCCTTTTCGAGTTCTTTGGAAGCCTCGACAGCCTCGTTTACCATAAGACCGGTAGCGATGATAGTAAGGTCAGAGCCTTCACGCATTGTAACACCCTTGCCGAGTTCAAATTTGTAGGTTGCAGGGTCATTGATTACGGGTACAGCAAGTCTGCCGAATCTCATGTAAACAGGACCGTTGAAGTCAAGAGCGGACTTTACTGCCTGACGGGCTTCAACGTCGTCACATGGGTTAATTATTGTCATTCCGGGGATTGTACGCATAAGAGCTATATCCTCGTTGCACTGGTGAGTAGCACCGTCCTCGCCTACGGAAATACCTGCATGAGTAGCACCGATTTTTACATTGAGGTGGGGGTAGCCTATTGAATTTCTTACTATTTCAAATGCACGGCCTGCTGCAAACATTGCGAATGTACTTGCAAACGGTATTTTTCCGCATGACGCAAGACCTGCTGCAACGCCCATCATATTAGCCTCAGCAATACCGCAGTCGAAAAATCTTTCAGGGTAAGCCTTTTTGAAAATACCTGTTTTTGTAGCGGCTGCGAGGTCAGCATCGAGGACTACCAAGTTTTTGTACTCCTCAGCCAAGTCTCTGAGAGCTTCACCGTAGCTTTCTCTGGTAGCTTTTTTAATTACATCTGCCATTTTATTAGTCCTCCAATTCCTTTAACTGTGCATCGAGTTCAGCCATAGCCTTTTCGTACTGTTCCTTATTGGGGGCAGTACCGTGCCAGCCAACCTGATTTTCCATGAAAGATATTCCCTTTCCCTTTACTGACTTCTGTATTATTGCTACGGGCTTGTCGGTTACCTTTTCTGCTTCACTGAATGCCCTGTCAATGTCATCGAAGTCATGAGCGTCCATGGTAATAACGTGCCAGCCGAAAGCGGTAAACTTGTCGGTAATCGGTTCGGGAGAACATACTTCGTTGAGAGTACCGTCAATTTGGAGATTATTGTTGTCAACTATGGCTATGAGGTTGGTAAGTTTCTTGTGAGATGCGAACATACACGCTTCCCATACCTGACCCTCCTCGATTTCGCCGTCACCCAGTACAGTATATACCTTGTACTGTTTTCCGTCAATTTTTCCTGCAAGAGCCATACCGCAGGCAGTAGAGATACCCTGACCCAGTGAACCGCTTGACATATCAATACCCGGAGTGTGTATGCAGGGGTGACCCTGTAACATTGCACCTATGTGGCGGAGTGACTTTATTTCCTTTTCGTCAAAGTAGCCTTTAAGAGCGAGTACGGCATAGAGTGCGGGAGCAGTATGACCCTTTGAGAGTACAAATCTGTCCCTGTCGGGATTTTCAGGGTTTTTGGGGTCAACATTCATTTTGTTGAAGTAAAGGTAGGTCAGAGTGTCAGCGATTGAAAGTGAACCGCCGGGGTGACCTGATTTAGCGTTATAAGTGCCCTCGATAACGCCCATTCTTACTTTGCAGGCAATTTTCTGCAAATCTTTTTTTACTGATGCGTCCATGATAACCTCCGTGAGTTATTTATTTTTACGGCTTTTACCGCAATTAGCTTTTTTAGTAGACTTCTTGCGAAATAAACACGCTGATGTCGGGGGACGCTGTCCCCCGTAATGAAATCTGCAATAAAAATCAATTATTGATTATATATTCGATAAGTTCGGCAACTGCTCCCGTGTCATTAGTATTTTCAAGTACCAAGTCGGCAACGCTTTTTACGTTATCCTGAGCATTTGCAGGGCATACACCGAAGTCAGCCTGCTGAATCATTTCAATATCGTTGTCAAAGTCACCGATTGAAACGAAAGTGAAGTCTTTGAACTTTTCTATTTTCCTGTACTCATTGAGTGCAGAGCCTTTGGTAATACCCTTAGTGAGCATTTCGCAGAATATATCCGCTGACTTTACAAACTCTACTCCCCCGTAATTTTTACTGCTGACGAAGTTTTGAAATTCAGGGATATTTTGAGGTGACATTGCAAACAGTACTTTAAGCCAGCCTCCGGGGTCAATGTTTTTTAATTCGGAGTACTTGGGTACTATATTGCATATATCAGTATGTAGCTGTTCGTACTCGTTATTTCTGAAAACGTAAGTTCCGTCAGCTTTCAGAACCTCACCGCCTGCACTGGTGAATATATTCAGAAGTTCGTCTGCAATTACGGGTGCATTATGAGGGAGTTCATTTATATACAGAGTTTCTTTTGAGCCGTAATCATAGATAAGAGAGCCGTTAAACAGTATAACGGGTACTGTTATTTTAAGTCTTTTTCTGTACTGTTCAAAAGTCTGTACTGTTCTGCCTGTTGCGACCGTAAATTGTCCGCCGAGAGAGGTAAATTTTTCTATTGCCCTTATATCACAATCAGATATATTTTTTTTGGAATCGAGAAGTGTACCGTCCAAATCACTGAAAATTATTACTTTTGACAAATCCTGAAACAATTTACAGACCTCCTGCATTTTTTTCGAGTTTATTCAGTACAGACCTGAAATAATCGGGGAGTTCGCTTGAAAACTCCATGTACTGATTAGTAGAAGGGTGAATAAAGCCTATTTTTCTTGCGTGGAGGCACTGCCCCTCTATACCCCTGTAAGGTTTTCCGTAAACGTCATCGCCTAAAACGGGGTGACCCGTATAAGAGAGGTGTACTCTTATCTGGTGGGTACGTCCTGTTTCGAGTACGAGTTTTACGTGAGCATAACCGCTGTACTGCTTTATTACTTCATAGTGAGTTACTGCATTTTTTGAGTTTTCATAAGTAACGCACATTTTTTTTCTGTCAGTTTTATGTCTGCCTATGGGAGCGTTTACAGTACCTGATTTTTCTTTGAAGTAGCCTGTTGCTACTGCCTCGTACTCACGGGTAAACGAGTGAGCCTTTATCTGTTCAGCAAGGTGAACGTGGGACTTGTCATTTTTTGCGACTATAAGCAGACCGCTTGTATTTTTGTCTATACGGTGAACTATTCCGGGGCGGATTACGCCGTTTATACCCGAAAGACTGTCACCGCAGTGAAACAGCAGAGCGTTTACAAGAGTGCCCGTATAGTTGCCGTGAGCAGGGTGTACAACCATGCCCTTAGGCTTGTTTACTACTAAAAGGTCACTGTCCTCATAAACTATGTCGAGCGGTATATTTTCGGGGAGCGTGTCCATGCTCTGGGGTTCAGGCACGCTTACTTCTATTTCGTCCCCCTCACGGGTTTTGTAGTTTTTGCTTACTGTCTTTCCGTTTACAAGTACGCAGTTATTTTCAATAAGACCCTGTACAGCCGAGCGGGTAAGGTTAATATTTTCGGAAATATATTTATCAATACGCAGGGCAGTACTTTGGGGAGTTATTTTAAATTCAAGAATCTCACTCATTTTTTTCCGCCTTTTCTATTTTAGGGTCAATGAATATGCCGTAGACGAGCATAAGTACGAAAGCGACCGTAACGCATATATCGGCAAAGTTAAAAATAGCGAATTTAAAGAGTTTTATTTCAAACATATCAACTACATAGCCGAGTCTTATACGGTCGATGAGATTTCCTATACCGCCTGCAATAAAGAGTGAAATTGCAACTGACAGCAGTTTTGACCTTTTTTGGTACTTGAAAAGCATTACGATACCTGCAATTATTACAATTGAGGTAAAGCCGACTAAAAACCACTTCTGTCCCGACATACTGCCGAAAATAGCACCGTTATTTTGCAAGTAAGTGAGGCTGAGGATTTTGAGGTCACCGAAGTGAATAAAGTCCATAGTTTTTTTGGGCTGTAATTCAGTAACAGCCCAGTATTTTACCCACTGGTCAGCACCTATAAGAAGAAAAATCATTATGACAAGAAAAACAATCACAAAATTTATCCTTTCAAAAACACTGCCTGCTGACATTTCAGACAGCAGGCAACTAATCTTTTTATGCTTCAACTACTTCCGCACATCTCTTGCAGAGAGTGGGGTGATTGTGATTTGTACCTACATATTTTGAGAAGCACCAGCATCTTTCGCACTTTCCGCCCTCAGCCTTTACAGCCTCAAAGGAAGTTTCACCGTCGGTTTTTTCAACCTTTACGTCTGATACTATGAGAATGTCAGCGAGGTGGTCAGCATATTCGGTGTACTTGCCGAAGTCAGCCTCAGAGGAATGTATAACGATGCAGGCTTCGAGTGACTTTCCGATAGTTTTTGCATTTCTTGCGTCTTCAAGCACTTTGTTTACAGTTTCACGTGTGGAGTAGATGAAGTTCCACTTTTCAGCAAATTCACCGGTAAACTCAATACCCGACTTTTCAGGCATCTGGTTGAGGAATACGCTCTGAACGTCATCGCTTGCGGAGTGAGGCATAAATCCCCATATTTCCTCAGCGGTGAACGAGATTATAGGAGCAGAAAGTCTTGCTACTGCACTTAAAATCCTGTACATAGCGGTCTGTGCGGAACGTCTTGTTTCGGAGTCTTCCTTTTCGCAGTAGAGTCTGTCTTTGAGAATATCGAGGTAGAAGTTTGACATATCAATTACGCAGAAGTTATGGATTGCGTGGAAAGCGATATGGAAGTCGAAAGAATTGTATCCGTCATTTACCTTGTCTATGAGGCTGTCGAGCTTCATCAAAGCCCACTTGTCGAGTTCAGTAAGTTTTTCATCGGGTACGCTGTCGGTATCGGGATTGAATCCGTTGCCGTTGCTGAGGTTTCCGAGTATAAATCTTGCAGTATTTCTTATTTTCTTGTAGGCATCAGAGAGCTGACCGAGTATAGTTTTTGAAATTCTTATATCGGAGTGATAGTCGGAAGAAGCTACCCACAGTCTGAGAATGTCAGCACCGTACTGGTCAGTAATTTCGCTGGGGTCTATACCGTTTCCGAGTGACTTGTGCATAGTCTTGCCTTCACCGTCAACGACCCAGCCGTGAGTACATACAGCCTTGTAAGGAGCAGTACCCTTGTACACTACGGAAGTTAGGAGAGATGACTGAAACCAGCCTCTGTACTGGTCAGCACCTTCGAGGTAGAGGTCAGCAGGCCATGAAAGTCCGTCATGCTGTTCCATTACGGCAGTATGAGATACACCGCTGTCGAACCATACGTCCATGATGTCGTACTCTTTGGTAAATTCACTGCAACCGCACTCACACTTTACGTCTGAGGGGATAAATTCAGAAACTTCCCTTGTCCACCATGCGTCAGAACCTTCCTTGCGGAAAAGGTCGGATATAGCTTTTATGGTAGTGTCGTTTACGATTGGCTTACCGCAGTCTTTACAGTAGATAATCGGAATAGGAACGCCCCATGTTCTCTGACGGGAAATACACCAGTCACTTCTGTCACGAACCATTCCCTTAATTCTGTCCTCGCCCCATTCAGGAATCCACTTTACATTTTCGATAGCCTTTACTGCCTCGTCCTTGAATCCTTTTACTGAGCAGAACCACTGTTCAGTAGCACGGTAAATAATTGGACTGTTGCATCGCCAGCAGTGGGGGTACTGGTGGACTATTTTCTGTATTGCGAGGAGTGCATTGAGTTCTTCGAGTTTTTTGGCAATAGCCTTGTTTGCGGTATCAGTGTCCATACCCTCAAATTCGCCGGCCTCAGCAGTCTGTCTGCCCTTTGAGTCAACGCAGACAATAATACCGATGTCATCGTATTTTTTGCAGACCTCAAAGTCCTCGACACCGTATCCGGGTGCAGTATGAACACAGCCTGTACCGCTTTCGAGAGTTACGTGGTCGCCTACGATTACGGGTGAAAGGCGGTCATAGAGAGGGTGTCTGGTTTTTATTCCTTCAAGTTCAGCACCTGTAAAGAGTTTTTCGGTAGTATAGTCAGCAATGCCTGCTGTTTCCATAGTAGTCTTTACGAGTTCCTCAGCCATTACATAGTATTCGTCACCCACGTGAACGAGAGTGTAGTTATAGTCAGGACCGAGGCATACAGCGAGGTTTCCGGGGATAGTCCATGTAGTAGTTGTCCAGATTACAAAGTACACTTTTGAGGGGTCAATGCCTGCACCGCTGAAAATACCCTTGTCGTCAGTTACTTTGAATTTTACATAGATTGAGTGGCAGGGGTCATTTGAGTACTCGATTTCGGCTTCTGCAAGGGCAGTATTGCAGTCGGGACACCAGTAAACGGGTTTAAGACCCTTATACATATATCCTCGTTTAGCCATTTCACCGAATACTTCAACCTGTCTTGCCTCGTATTCAGGTTTTAGGGTAACATAGGGGTCATCGTAGTCAGCGAGAGTGCCGAGACGCTTGAACTGCTTCATCTGGTTTTTTACGTGGGTGAGTGCGAAGTCGTGGCAGTGTTTTCTGAGTTCAACAGGGGGAATTGCACCGTTTTCTACTCCGATAGCTTTCATGGCTTTTAGTTCGATAGGAAGTCCGTGAGTATCCCAGCCGGGTACGTAGGGGGCACAGAATCCACTCATATTCTTGTACTTAATTATAAAGTCTTTGAGAGTTTTGTTTAGTGCAGTACCGAGGTGGATTTCACCGTTTGCGTAGGGAGGGCCGTCATGGAGAATATATGTAGTTTTTCCCTTGTTTTTCTCAATCATCTTGTAATAGAGTCTTTCAGCTTCCCACTTTTCAAGAGTTTCGGGTTCTCGTTTAGGCAGATTTGCTCTCATAGGGAAATCTGTCTTAGGTAAATTAAGCGTACTATTATAATCCTGTGCCATTTTTTCAATGATTTTCCGCAGACACGGAAAATCCTCCTTTCAAATTATTTAAATAACGGTTTGTCAGTTGATTTTGGTAGTGTCGATTTTTTCGCTTGTGATGACTACGGGGATTTTGTCCGAATTATTTTCGGAAACCATAGCCATAGCCTCCTCGAAAGTTTCAGGCATTGAGGAAATCATTTCGAGGTGTTCCTTGTACATATCAAAGAGAGCTTTTTTGAAGTCAGCGACCTGTTGTTGAGCGTCAACGAGTGCCTCACGTTCTCTTGCTATTTCCTCACGGTTTTTCTCCATAGCGATAGCGTGCTGTTTTACGGCTTCGTCTTCGAGAGCGTCAGCTTTTGCCTGAGCCTCAGCGATAATCTGTTCAGCCTTTTCTCTTGCATCATTGATTACCTGATGTCCCTGTTTCTGAGCTCCGAGGAGAGCGTCTTTGAGGGCTTCCTCGTCTTTCATGTACTCTCTTACTTTATCGGCGAGAATCTGGATTTTGTTGTTTGCTTCCAGTCTTTCACGTTCCATTTCATCGAGTTCTGCTTCGAGCTGGGAGAAAAACTCATCAATTTCCTCCTGTTTGTAGCCGAAAGCAGCTTTTTCAAATCTTTTGTTCTTTACGTCTTTTGAAGTAATCATACTTTATTCACCTCTAAATATATTTAAGCATTGTAATATGCAGGCGGTCTTTTTTAGTAGTGCCGTCGATGCTTTTGAGGACGAATCTTCCTGTTCCTCTTATTGAAATCACATCTCCCTCACGGACTTCTGACGAAACAGAAGTACGGGGCAGGTGATTCACGTCTGTTTTTTCGGAGCGTATAAGTTTTACTGCGTTTTCACGGCTTTTTCCTGTTGCAAAGCTGACTATGCAGTCAAGGCGGACAGAGGCGACAGTACCGCTTAAAGTCTGGAAGTTTTCCTGAACACTCATTTCAAAGGGGAGTGTATCGGTGCATTTTACACCTGTTTTTCCTATTTTTGAAACGGAAGAACAGATGAGTTTTGAGGCAGTTTCAGTAACTATTGCCTGAGCAGAGCCTTCTCCCGTTACTATGTCGCCGATTGTTTCACGTTTCAGGTTCATGCCCATAAAAGTTCCGAGGAAGTCACGGTGAGAAAGAGAGTCAGTTTTTCTGTAAGAGAAAGTAACGCACTTCAAAGGAAATTCACTTTTTACAAAGTCACTGCAATACTCCTGATATACTGCGAGAATTTTGCGTTTAGCACCTTCAAAACCGCCCCATAGCATAAATTGCAGACTGCCGATATTTTTTCTGCACCACATTTCAGCCTCTGCACATTGTCTTTCGTCGAGAAAGGAGGAAAAGCAGTAAGAGCCGTTTTTTTCGCACAGTCTTGCCATATCGTTAAGTTTTGCGAAGAAGAACTTTTCAGAGGTATCTTTCATCAGATGAATACACCGTTGTTTTCGAGTTCTCCGACGAGGTCCTCGCCGATAAATCCTACATTGTAGGGAGTAATGATATAGGTGAGGTTTGCAACGGGTTTGAGGCTTCCGCCGTTTGCATAGGCAACGCCTACGAGGAAGTCAATAATTCTTCTTTTGTTTTCGGGAGATGCGGTTTCGAGGTTGAGAACCACTGTTTTTTTAGCGATAAGGTGGTCGGCGATTTGTTTTGCGTCAGTAAAGGCTGAGGGCTTTACGAGTACTACTTGAAGCTGGGCAGTAGTCTGAATGTTTACTACCTTGTTTCTTCTTCCGGAAGGTGCTTCGGCAGGTGCAGGAGCTTCTTCCTGTTCACTGCTGTTGGGCTGGTAGGAAGAACGTTCGCTTACAGGAGGCTTTGAGGAGGGGGTTTCAGTATTTTCTGTATCCTCGTCCTCATCTTCGGCAGAAAAGAAAAAGTTTTTTATATCGTCAAAAAGTTTCATATTTAATACTCCTTCTCCGCATTGTTTATTTATTCTTTTCACTGTACAAATGCGGAATGTACGGTGAACAGATGCAGGGAACTGCTGTGGTACGGAATGTAATGCATAAACCTGTAAATGAGTATAATTATTGGGAGCGGACGGCATTAACCATACTTTAAATTTTTGTTTCACAAAAATTCCGCCCGAATTAATCAATATGCCCACTTATAAATATCCGATAGTTTAAAAATTGGGAGACAATATATTACCGTACCGCAGTCATCAGGCTTTTTTTGAGTAATTTCGCTCGCCGAAAAGTCCCGTACCTATGCGGACGAGGTTTGAGCCGAACTTTACAGCCTGAACGTAATCGTGGGTCATGCCCATAGACAGAATATCAGGAGATATGCCGTACTTGTTTTTTGCCCTGAGATTATTGAAAAGTTCCTGCATTCTGCCGAGGAAAATATCGCTTTCTGACGGAGGAGGTATAGTCATAAGACCTTTGATGCGGATTCCCTCAAGGGTGACAATCTGTTCTATAAGTTCATCTAGTTCTGACGGTGCGATACCGCTTTTAGAGTCCTCACCGCCTATATTGACTTCGCAGAGAATATCCATAGTCTTGTTGTTTGCGACTGCAAGACGGCTGATTTCGTGTGCGAGCTTAACACTGTCAACAGACTGTATCATGCTGACCGAGTTAATTATGTACTTTACCTTATTGGTCTGCAAGTGTCCAATCATGTGGACTTCGGCAGATTTTGCGTAATAGTCTGCTTTTGAGAGGTACTCCTGAACTCTGTTTTCTCCGAGGAGGTCTATGCCGAGAGAAACGGCATGGTTTACAGCTTCGGGGGGTACAGTTTTGGTAACAGCCATAATTCTCACTTTTTCTTCGGGAGAACGGTATTTTTGAACGGCTTCCCTTACATTCTCATTTATTGCACGCAGATTTTCGTCAATATAGCTGAAATTATTATTCACCCTGTTCAACACCTTCAATCATAATATCGTCATATAGTGCAAGGTAGTCCGTATCATCTTCGTGGACCTGTGACAGAACGTAGTCACTGCCCTCATATATAACGTCAATTTTTTTAAATTCGACCTGTTCGCCTTTAAGGGTGTACACGCCTTTTGAGCTTGCTGTTATTACAGACTCCGCACCTGTGGAGGGGTCTTTTACGGTTTCCTCAGTTTCCTTGAAGCGGATAGTATCTCTGGGGACTTTAAGTCCCCTGTAAGTACCTGCTATAAGTTCAGCATTTTCGGTACGGTGCTGAACGAGTTCGTGGTTGAACTGAGTACAGGACATAATGAGTATAGTATGCTGGGGGTCACCGTCCTCTTTCACGCTGATAATTTCGGCGGAAACGGGGGAGGCGTAGGAGCTGAATTTAAGTTTTACCACATCTCCTGCGGAGTACTCCTTGTGGGAGTTGTCGAATACGCCTGCCATGTACCAGTTATAGTCGTCGATAAGTTTTCCGACCGTATTCGGGGGAGTATTTTTATCGTCATTAATCTCGCTTATCTGCTGGGCAGTAATACTCTCGGCATTTTCCTTTGTTAAAATACCTTCGTATCCGTCGCAGTAGCTTGCGAAGTAGGCAGGGCGGTCACAGGTTATTACTTCTGAGGGTTCGACTGATTTTTTTTGAAGTTCTGACAGTTTAAGAGTTATATCCTCTATTTCCTGATTGAAGTCAAAGACCTCACTGGTAATAATCTGGTAAGTACTCATTTGAACGAGGAGTTCGTCCATATCGTCTTTAAGGGTATCATAGTCTTTCATGTCACGGCAGTATATAAGGTTTCTGAAATTTTCCTCTATGCTTGCGGAAAGACCTGACGGCTGGGCAGATTCGAGAGTACCGGGGTTCTGGATTTTTTGCAGTATTTGCAGTTGGCTTTGGAGTTCCTCAATATCTCTGTTTATGCTTATCTGTTCGTCATCGGTATAGACACGGGCTATTACAGTGCCCATACCTATTTTACCGCCGTCAGAGACGTTATAGCTTACAGTGCCGTTTCCGCTGAAAGTTATGGGCTGTTCATTTCTTATGAATACACCCTTGAAAGCTCTGGAAGCAGTAGCCTCAGCCATAAGAGCAGATTCTGTTGGAATTTCCCTGTTGCGGAAATTGTATATTATACTGAAAAACAGTATAAAGAACAGAATCAGTACGGTATTGCGAAGAAATTTTACAATAAAACCGCTGTCTGATTTGTTAGAACGCATTCAGGTCACCGTTTCAGTCATTTTTTTCTGATGCATCGAGTATTGAAACGGGTCTTGCGGGTACGATGGTTGAGATAGCGTGTTTGTAGACGAGCTGTTGTTTTCCTTCGCAGTCAAATATAGCTACATAGCTGTCGAACCCCTTTACCATTCCTTTGAACTGGAAGCCGTTGGTGAGGATAATAGTTACCATTATCCTGTCTTTTCTGCACTGGTTAAGAAAAACGTCCTGTAAGTTGATAGTCTTGTTCATACACATTCTCCATTCTGTTTAATCAAATATTTATACATAAAGTGCGTAACTTAGATAGAGATAAAACTACACACATTACATTATATCATATATTCTTGTAATTTGCCATAGCTTTTTCACATTTTTCTAAAATTTCATTCTTTTGATTAAATTCACGCAAAATAATCCATTGAATCCGTGTATTTTTCCTAAACCAAGTCAGCTGACGCTTGGCATATCTTCGGGTTTCCTGTTTTATTCTGTCGATGCACTCATCAAGTGAGGCGGTATTGTTGAAGTAGGGGATAAGTTCCTTGTAGCCTATTGCGTTTGCGGAAGTTTTCATACCGCCGTTTTGGTAGAGCTGTTGAGCCTCGTTTACAAGTCCCCTGCTTACCATTATGTCAACACGTTTGTTTATTCTGTCGTAAAGTACCTGTCTGTCCTGATAGTCAAGACCTATAATCAGTGAGTTATAGGGGCTTTGAGTACTTACAGCCTCTTTTTTGAGTTCACTGAATTTTCTTCCGCAGGTATGGAAAACCTCCATAGCCCGTATAACTCTTACAAGGTTGTTAGGGTGTATACTTTGGGCTGATTCGGGGTCATTCAGTGCGAGTATTGCGTGGAGGTAGTCATTTCCGTAGATACCTGCAATGGTACGGAGTTTTTTTCTGTACTCCTCATCGGTTTCGTTTTCAGCAAACTGAACATTGTTTAGTAGCGAGTCGATGTAAAGTCCGGTACCGCCTACTATTATGGGCAGTTTCCCACGGCTTAGTATTTCCTTTATTTTCTGGTCAGCGAGCTTTACGTAGTCTGAAACGCTGAAAGAGGCATTGCGGTCGAGGAAGTCAATAAGGTGGTGAGGGATACCCTGCATTTCCTGAGCGTCAGGCTTTGCGGAAGCGATGTCAAGACCCTTGTAGACCTGAATTGAGTCAGCGGATACTATTTCACCGTCATACTTTTTTGCGAGTTCTATTCCGAGCCACGTTTTACCCGATGCCGTAGGACCTGTTACAGCGAGTACGAAAGGCTTTTCGCTTTTCAACTTCATATACCTTCTTTCATGTACGCTTAAACTGGTGAGCGATATTATTTTTTGTAATAGTGAACATTACGGGTCTGCCGTGAGGACAGTGGCGGATATTCTTGTTGAAGTACACCTGTTCTGCAAGTGACTGCAATTCCTGAACAGAATTTTTGTCATTGCCCCTTATTGCTGACTTGCAGGCTACGGTATGGAGAATATCGTCAAGTGAGTGGGACTGAGGATTTTGCTTGTGCAGTCTCAGGTTTTCAGCTATTTCACAGATTACGTTTTCCATATCGAGTTCCATTATAAATGTAGGTACGGCAGTAGCGGTAACGCAGGGTTTTTGGGAGAAGTCGAACTCAAATCCCATATCGGCAAGCAGTTCAGTATTTTCCTCCAATGCACCGCAGTCCTTTTCAGTGAGGAGAATTTTAACGCCGTAGAGCAGTTTTTGCATATACTGCCTGCAATTGCGTTCTTTAAGTTTTTCAAATATAATTCTCTCATGAGAGGCGTGCTTGTCTATTATTATTACTGTATTCTCACTTGTTTCAGCGACTATATACAGTCCGAAAAGCTCACCTATTACCTTTATTGACTCTTTTTCTGACGGTTCTTCAATAATCTGCTCATGCTTTTCAAATGAGGAATTATTTATGTACCTGAATCCCTGTATATTTTCGGTTATTTCTTCAAGCGGTGACTCCTGTACCTCCTCAGTTTCCTGCAACTGACTTTTATTGCTGTTCGGCGGAGCAGGTACTTTTTTCAATGGCTTTGCACGTTTTTTTTCTTCGGAAATTTTGTCATTCAGGTACTCTGTACAGCCTGTTATGTCAGCAGTTTCATTAAAAGAGGAGTACTGTTCCGATACAGGTTCATTGCTGTAAAGTTTTCTTTCGACCGCCTCAATCTGGTCAACAGGAGTGAAAAAAGGCTCATCGGGTACTTCTCTTGCGGGTTTACTTTTTACGGGTGTTTCTTTGGGAGTATCTTTTTTTGTACCGTCAGTTTCAGGTGTTTTGTTCAGCTTGAAGTCGTACAGCAGACTGTTGCTTACAAATGCGTTCTTTACCGCAAAGTATATTGCATCTGATACACTTTTTTCGTCTGTAAATCTTACCTCTGCTTTTGCAGGATGTATA
>Ga0326511_10002284_pt1 | contig 15645 bp, 12 predicted proteins | sample 0_2496_0518_D_FD_203701 | JGI IMG/M metagenome (GOLD analysis project Ga0326511, IMG submission 203701) | Bovine rumen microbial communities from UC Davis, California, United States - 0_2496_0518 | ecosystem: Host-associated > Mammals > Digestive system > Stomach > Rumen | place: USA...
AATCTTTGTAAAGTAGTTCTTATTGAAGTTACCCTGCAGCACCTTACCCTTATGTAATACGTTCTGTTCCTGAAGTTCCTTCTTGGTGCCGAAAACATAGTATGCTGTATTGAGCTGTTTGTCCTGCTGGTCTATCACCTGGGCCTTTTGCTCTGTTTCAACCTTCAAATCTGAAACATTGGCATTAAGGTCGGCAACTGTCTGGTCGAGTTCTGCGATATGTATATCTTTGCGCTCTAATTCTGTACGGAGCTGCTCCAATTCGGTATTCTTCTCCTCCAGTTGCTTCATAAAATTAGTAATAGTCTTCTGCAATTCTTCCGAACGCAGAGTTCCCTCACGCAGTTTCTTCTGAAGATTCTCTATCAGTTCCCTATTATGCTGCATACGCTGCTGAATGTTGCGGATACTCTCGCGAATCTGATCTGCCTTGTTAGTGTTTTCGCCATCACGTATAACAGAAACATTGTTTTCTGCCACCTCTATCAAGCGGAAACCTTCTTGTATCTCGTTAAAGACACCAACAAAGTCATTTAGCTCATTATCCTTCTGGTCAATAATACGCTGAAGGGAATCTACTGTTGTGTCACGAACTGCCTCTGTCTTCTTGTCACCGCCACATGAGGCAACAACCAATGTTGCTAACACTACAATAGCAAGAGACAATGTGTATAAAGTATTTTTCTTCATGATTCTTCTCCTTATTATATTATATAGTTGCGCGTGCAAAAGTACAAAGTTTTATTTAATTCTCCAAATTTTTGGATAAAAAAGTCACTTTAGCATAAATCCTGACAAAATTCTTCCGCATTTTACATCCCCACGTTGCTCTCTTCGGGCAGAAAAGTAGTCAACATTAGTGAATGTATCAATATCAGATACTATTATATTCTGGTCTTTTACGCCCATTGACGTTAGCTGGAACTTATTCAGGGCTTTGAGGTCTATATGCGGTTTCTTCTTCATGATGACATAATCAGTCATCTCAAATCCTGCCTCAACGAAAGCATCTACTACTTCCTGCCCTACCTCAAAAGAATCCTGAGAGATGCCTGGACCTATAGCAGCAACACAATCGGAAGGATTGGTGCCAAAGACTTTCTGCATTTCTTGAAGGGTCTTAGTAACAATCCTTAGACGAGTACCTTTCCATCCTGCATGAATAGCGGCTGCAGCGTGGTGTATAGGGTCATACACTATGACTGGTATGCAATCGGCAGTGCTGATTCCCATGATGATGTTCTTCGTATTGCTAATCAAAGCATCGATGCCTTCCAATGCAACTTTACGTTCAGTCAATGAAAGCTGGAAGAACTCCGATGAAATCGTGTATATCTTATCGGTATGCGTCTGATGAGGATATACTACTCCCGGAATTTTTCTACCTATCGTCCTGTCAGTAGTAAAGGCCTCAATGTTATCGCCAAGATTATACGTCAACATACTCATAATCCTCCAATTCCTCTATATCCTCAATATCATCCAGCTCTTGCAGGTCTTCAATGTCCTCGGCAGAAACCAGTTCTTCCATTTCGTCCAGTTCCTTTTGCTGCTTATCACGATGAACCATTATTTCCTCGGAGATAACGCCCTGTATCTTATTCGATTCAGAATTGAGTTCGCGCCACAAGATATCCTTCAGCTCATCAATGCCGAACCCTGTTACAGCAGATATAAAGACAATAGTACAGAGGTCTGTCAGTTCTTCTTTCAGCATTGATATCAATTCTTCATCGAGTAAATCGCATTTCGTTATTGCCAAGACACGCTTTTTCTGCAACATACCAGGATTGAACTGCTTCAACTCATTAACCAGCATCTCATACTCCTTCTTGATATCGTCAGTATCTCCCGGCACCATAAAAAGCAGCAGTGAGTTACGTTCTATATGCCTCAAGAAGCGCAGGCCAAGGCCTTTTCCTTCTGCAGCGCCCTCTATTATTCCCGGGATATCGGCCATAACAAAAGACTTGTTCTCCTTATATGCAACAATGCCCAGCGATGGTTCCAATGTCGTAAACGGATAATTGGCTATCTTAGGTCTTGCTGATGACAATGCGCTTAACAATGTTGACTTACCGGCATTTGGCAATCCAACCAATCCCACGTCAGCAAGGAGTTTCAATTCCATTATTATTGTCATCTCCTGCATCGGTTCACCAGGTTGCGCAAAGCGTGGTGTCTGACGTGTTGCAGAGCGGAACTGATAGTTTCCGAGTCCGCCTTTACCGCCTTTCAGCAGTACGATTTCCTGTCCATCATATGTAACATCACATACGAACCTACCATCTTCTGCATTATATACGACAGTACCGCAAGGCACATCTATATATATGTCCTTTCCGTCTGTTCCGTGACACTTATCGCGTCCGCCATTGCCACCATTTTCTGCAAAGATATGCCGTTGATAACGCAGATGCAACAACGTCCAGTAGTTATGATTACCGCGCAGGATGATAGAGCCTCCTCTACCACCATCTCCGCCATCCGGACCTCCATTAGGATTGTACTTCACATGCCTCAGATGCATAGAACCCTTACCGCCCTTGCCCGAACGACACTGTATCTTTACATAATCTACAAAATTTGACTCCATATATATAACTCTAAACCTTAAACTCTAAACTCTAAACTTTACCTATGGGACAGATGACGCACGGCATCTATACGCAGGAAAATAAATAATAGTATTGTAAATCCCCACAGGGATGATCCTCCATATGAGAAGAAAGGTAACGGAATACCTATAACGGGAGTAATACCCAGCACCATTCCTACGTTGATGAACAGATGGAAAAGAAAGATGCTGGCGACAGAATATCCATACACCCTACCGAAGACGAATGGCTGATGGTCAGCAAGGTACATCAGTCGCAGCGTCAATGCCAAGAACAAGACAAGTACGACAATAGCCCCAAGAAAGCCCTCTTCCTCGCCAACGGTACAGAAGATAAAATCGGTGTCTTGCTCCGGAACGAAATGCAACTTCGTCTGCGTTCCATTCAGGAAGCCCTTACCCGTCAGTCCTCCAGACCCTATTGCGATAACACTCTGATGGACATTATATCCGGCTCCCGTAACATCCTTATCAATACCAAGAAGAACATTTATCCTGGCACGCTGATGCGGTTCCATAACATGATTGAGAATGAACGATGCCGATGCAGAGAACAACAGCGAACCGACTCCGAACAATGCTATTAGCAGATAAGAGCGAAGACGGTCATTCAGCCACATCCATATCAGATTACCCAATATGACAAGTGTCACAAGGACTTGCCCCCATACTATGTTAAAAGGAATAACAAAACTTGAAAGTAGCATCAGCACAACGGTGCTCCCCAAGGAAAAAACTACCATCTTCATAGGTGTATTCAGGACGATAGCATTCGTGATGGTACTCTTTATAGGATTTGAATATCTCTCACGCATATAATACGTCGATGACATAGCATAGGAGCTATAGGTTCGTGTCCGGGATTTGCTATACACCTGTAGCAAAGCTGCAAGAAACAACTGTATCAACAATATCACGACAACACTTCCCACGCTTGATGGTGTGCCGAATAATGGCGTCTCGCTGTAGCGTATTCCTACCACGAAATATACCACCATAGCAAATGCCGTAAAGAGGACGCTGCCACTCATTCCTTCACGATAGAACATCAGAAAGAATGCCGTAAAAACCAATGCCGAACCCGTCTCACGTTGCAGGATAATCAGCAGCATCGGAAGTGTCACCACCCCAATGGCTTTCATCATATCACGAAAATTATCCAAGGAAAAATTATAGCTGGACATTACCTTGGATATTGCCAGAGCCGTTGCGAACTTTGCGAACTCTGCCGGCTGTATGCGAAGAGAACCGAGCGCGATCCATGAGCGCGACCCTTTTATCTCGTGCGGATTGAATATGGTTAAGAACAGCAATACAATCATTATGCAATATATCGGCACAGCGAAGGTATCGTACAGGCGATAATCCAACAACAGCAATACTAACGCAAGGATTAGCGATGTTCCTATCCACACCAGCTGCATGCCAGAGCGCGAATCAAAAGAGAATATCTCTGTTTCGCCAAACACATACGATGCTCCACAGACGCTGAACCAGCCGAAGACTATCAAAAACACATATATCAGGCATGTCCACCAATCAAGATGATGGAATACAGAGTTGTCACGCGCTTTTAATGGCTGTCCTGAAAGAATATACATCTAACTATATTAAAATTCTGTGCAAAACTACTAAAAAAACACGAAAAAAACAAAACTTTTACTCATACTCTATTTACTTTTTATTTTTTTTACTAACTTTGTGTGCGAAAAGTTAACATAAGACTCTTTATTGACTTAGATAAAAATGAAACCACGCGTTACTATTGAGGACAAAACCTTTGAGTTGACAATTCCCGAGGAAAGAATCCTTGAGGCCGTTGACAAATGCGCCAAAGAGATAAATGCCGACTACGCTGGCAAGAATCCGTATTTTATAATTGTTCTGGGCGGAGCCTTCATCTTTGGTGCAGACCTGGTAAGAAGGATTAAAGTCCCATGTCAGGTATCATTTGTCAAAATCGCCAGTTATGACGGTTTGTCAACAACAAACACAATAAAAGAGCAACTCCCCGTCAGTGAGGACATCAGGGAACGTCACGTCATAATTGTCGAAGACATTATTGAGACAGGACAGAGCATGGAGTATCTTAAGAAACGTCTGGAGCTATTCGAGCCCGCCAGCGTCGAAATATGCGCTCTGTCGTTCAAGCCTGAGAAATGCCAAGTCCCCGACCTAAAGATAAAATACGTGGGCATGCAGTTGCCAGAGGCATTCATCGTAGGCTATGGGCTTGACTACAACGATATGGGAAGAAATCTGAAAGATATTTATTCTTTAGTTAAATAAAAGCGTATGAAAAACATTGTGATTTTTGGTGCCCCAGGTTCAGGCAAGGGCACACAGAGCGATAAAATCATCGCAGAATTTGGTGTAGCGCATATATCCACAGGCGATGTACTGCGCAGTGAAATCAAGGCAAATACCGATTTAGGGAACATTGCTTCGAAGTACATTCAAGACGGCAAACTCGTTCCTGACGATCTGATTATCAACATGCTTGCCAAGACACTGGACAAACTTATCAGGGATGCCAACATCTGTGGTGGACACAACCTGCCCGGAGTCATCTTTGACGGTTTCCCACGTACAATTGCGCAGGCTCAGGCTCTTGACGAGATGCTGGCAGAACGTGGTGAAAAGGTAAACTACGTAATAGGTCTTGAGGTAGATGACGCGGAACTCATCAACCGCATCGTTGAACGCGGAAAGACCAGCGGCAGAAGTGACGACAACGTTGAGACAGCGAAGAAGAGGCTTGAGACATATTATGCACAGACATTGCCTCTGAAAGAATTCTATGTTTCGCAAGGCAAGTATGTCAAAATCAACGGCGTCGGCAGCATTGACGAAATATACGAAAATATCCGCACGGCTATAAAACAACAATAGCCTACAAATTAATAAGCCTTAAACACTTACTTTAATACTCTCATGGGCTTGTATAAAGTCCATGAGCTTTCTGTTTATCTTGATTCCTGGTATATCTGATGACATTGTTATCGCCTGAGGGCTGACTCGGGAATCCCTTATCATAAAAGACAGTTTTGTCTCTCCCAATGAGTTCATGATTATCTGTGACAGGTCTTCAAGCATTCCCTCTTTCTCGGTTTCAGCATCCATATCTATATTTATAGTGATACTATTTACCGCGCTCTCCGCCACTTCATTGAGGAAATCAACATTATGGACATCCAGAGTATAGTATTTCTCACCACCCCTCGCATGTTCGGTGCTCTTCATCTTGACAAGGACAGAACAGCCAACACGGAATTTTCCGACCCATTTAGACCAATCGTCACTAAACAGCGCCAATTCCCCTACTCCGCTGAAGTCCTCAAGAGTCACTATACCCATTGGCGATCCCTTCTTTGTAAAGCCCTCACGCACATTGGTAACAATACCGCCAAAGACCATCATATCACGCTTTGCCAACTCTGCGCGGTCTGCATCGCGGCCCAATTCTGAACATGTCGTATTACAAATGCATTTTAGTATTACCGCATATTCATCCAATGGGTGTGCTGAAAGATAGATGCCAACGAGTTCACGTTCTCTGTTCAAGCGCTCTATGGCACTCCACTCAAACGCCTTACCAGGTTTGGGCTTGGTTATCTCTATCGCCTCCAACCCACCGAACAGGGAATTCTGCGCCTCCATCCTTGCATTATTAAACTGCTGGGCATAGGCAAGCAGAGCATCAATGAAACTGCCAATACGGGAATTAGACAACATATGCTGAGGCGGAACCATGTACTGCTCTCTTGACACCCCAAACGTATCGAGAGCTCCTGCGAGAACCATGCACTCGAGCACTTTCTTGTTTAATGTCGATGGTGGTACGCGTTCAACAAACTCATACAAGTCCTTGAATGGACCCTTCTTCGTTCTTTCTTCTATGATGGCACGGGTAGCAGCCTCACTCATACCTTTTATTGCCGCCAAACCGAAGCGGATTTCTCCATTCTGATTGACACCAAAGTTTGCATACGACTCGTTTATATCTGGGCCATAGACTGGAATACCCATCGACTTACACTCGTCCATCAATTTTGTTATCTCTTTGATGTCATCGCAACGACGCGTAAGGAGTGCCGCCATAAATTCTGCCGGATAGTGGGCCTTTAGATATGCCGTCTGGTAAGCAACCCAGGAATAGCATGCCGCATGTGACTTATTGAATGCATAAGAAGCGAACTTCTCCCAGTCACCCCAGATTTTATCCAGCACCTTAGGATCATGACCATTCTTTTTGCCCCCCTCGATGAACTTCGGTTTCATGGCATCTACGATATCCTTCTTCTTCTTACCCATTGCTTTACGAAGGGCATCAGATTCACCACGGGTAAAGTTTGCAAGCTGACGCGATAATAGCATCACCTGCTCCTGATAAACCGTGATGCCATAAGTATCCTTGAGGTACTTTTCCATGCATGGGATGTCGTAGGTTATCGGTTCCTTGCCATTCTTACGCTTGATGAAAGAAGGAATATAATCCATTGGTCCAGGACGATAGAGAGCATTCATGGCAATAAGATCCTCAAACACCGTAGGATGCAACTCACGAAGATATTTCTGCATTCCCGCAGATTCAAACTGGAATGTACCAATAGTTTGTCCACGCTGATATAACTGATATGTCAGTTCATCATCTATAGGAATTTTCTCAAGGTCGATATCAATACCGCGTGTAAGCTTTATATTTTTACATGCCTCCTTCTGCTCGGAAAGCGTCTTCAATCCGAGGAAGTCCATCTTTATTAGGCCTGTTGATTCTATAACATGACCATCATACTGAGTGACAGATGTTTTTATATCTGGGAAATCAGGATCCGGAGCCGTTGAGATGGGGACATGATCTGATATCGGGTCTCTACATATAATAAAGCCACAAGCATGAATACCGACATTACGTACAGTTCCCTCCAACATTTTGGCATACTTAATAGTATTAGACTCTCTTGAATCTATTGAGGATTCTGCACGAGCTATTTCAGGAACAGACTTTATAACATTTGGCAGATTCATCTTGAGACCATCTGGCAACCTATCCGGAATAGCCTTACACAGAGCATTCGTACGATCAAGGGGGAACTTCTCTACACGCGCTACATCCTTAATAGCATTCTTGGTAGCCATAGTGCCATACGTAATAATATGTGCACAATTCTCATGACCATATTTATCCATTACCCACTGCAGGACACGGCCACGACCATCATCATCGAAGTCTGTATCTATATCAGGTAAAGAAATTCGGTCAGGATTAAGAAAACGTTCGAACAGGAGATCATATTTAAGAGGGTCAAGACGAGTTATGCCCAGACAATAAGCCACAACAGAACCAGCAGCAGATCCACGTCCCGGTCCTACCCAGACATCCAATACATCACGAGCTGAATTGATAAAATCCTGCACTATAAGAAAGTAACCAGGGAAGCCCATTGTTTTCATTATGTGCAACTCGAATCTTATACGATCATCAACTTCCTTATCTAAAGGAGTTCCGTAAAGTTTTGCTGCGCCCTCATAAGCTAACTTTGCCAAATAATCAGCCTCAAACTTTATGCGATAAATTTTATCATAGCCACCCAACTTTGCGATTTTCTTTTCCGCATCCTCTGGTGGTAAAGGATTTTCACCATTTTCATCGCTGGTAAACTCCTTATATAACTCTTCTTCTGTAAATTTTTGTCTCCACTGTTCTTCCGTACCGAATTCTGCAGGAATAGGAAAGAATGGCATAATAGGATCAGACTCCAAGTCATATACTTCGACCTTGTCCAGTACCTCATTAGTATTTTCCAGTGCTTCAGGGATGTCTGAGAATATGTCCCTCATCTCCTGCTCAGTCTTGAACCATTCCTGCTTAGAATAGAGCATACGATTAGGATCATCAAGATCCCTTCCCGTGCCTATACACAACAGATGGTCATGAGCCTCAGCTGTCTCTTTGTCGATAAAGTGGCAATCGTTTGTACATATTAATTTAATATTGTACTCACGCGCAAACTCTATCAGTATTCTATTAACCTTCTGCTGCAATGGGAAAGTTTCCCTATTCGCTCTTTGGTTGGGATCTTTTACCTCGTGACGTTGGAGTTCAAGATAGAAATCATCTCCCCATATCTTTTTATACCATTCGAGGGATTTACGTGCTCCATCAATGTCACCAGCGAGAATCTTTTGAGGAATCTCTCCACCAATACAAGCGGAACATATAATAAGATCCTCATGGTATTTCTCCAACTGTTCATGATCTGTACGTGGACGATGATAGAAACCATCTACCCATGAATTTGATACGAGTTTTATGAGATTACGGTATCCATTGGCATTCTTTGCTAATACAATTAAATGCCAACCACTGCGATCCACCTCTGGCAAGTCTGTTTTATCCATTCCACGTCTTGCCACATACATTTCGCATCCAAAGATTGGTTTGAAAGGTGCTTTACCCTCTTTTTTTAGGTCCTTATTTGCCTTTTTAACTTCATCAAACAATTCCTTGACGCCAAACATGTTTCCATGATCCGTAATGGCGACACCAGGCATATTGTCAGCAATAGCCTTATTGACTATATCCTTAACCTTGCATTGACCATCAAGCAAGGAGTAATGCGTATGCACATGAAGATGAACAAAACTCATGAAGAACCCCTAAAATCAAGAAACTTTCTTTGTATCAGCAATAATGCTTAATAATGCATATACCACAATTATTAAGCTAAACCCCGAATAACACAACTTGGAGTTGCCCGTTACGAGACCCAACACTATAGATGCTATCAGGGCCACGGCAGAAAACAATACGAAACAATATTTCAATTCATTGCTTTTATACCCCCAATGTTTGAATTTTAAAGCGAACATCGGTATTTCTGCTACGAGTATCCACGACGATAACAAAACAGCTACCAACAATGCAGGCATAAACCACGCATATTGCTCAAGATAATCTCCAAATCCAACAATCAAAGAGCCCCAACACAAGGCATTTGCAGGTGTAGGCAAACCAATAAATGACGTTGTCTGGCGAGTATCTAAGTTAAACTTTGCAAGTCGCACCGCGCTAAATGCTGCAACCAAAAATGCCAAATATGGAACTAAAGAAACTATTACTGAGTCATTCAATATAGAAGGATATTCAACGACCTGCAACTCATAAAAGATAATACTTGAAGGAGCCACTCCAAAAGTCACAACATCTGCCAATGAGTCTAACTCTTTTCCTATTGGTGATGACACACCGAGCAAACGTGCCACCATACCGTCAAAGAAATCAAAAACAGCGCCCACTATAATAAATAACAGGGCCAAAGGTAAATCTCCTTTAATAGCGAAGGATATTGCAATACATCCGCTGATAAGATTACAGCATGTTATAGAATTAGGGATATGCTTCTTACAAACGCTAAAGTCCATACGCTATATCGTCTAACTAAATTTCATCATGCTTCTTAAGCATGCCTATTATTGTCTGGTTTCCTGTAGTAGATTGACGCATCTCAACACATATCTTTGTGTCAACAGGCAAGAACAAATCTACTCGAGAACCAAATTTAATAAATCCCAGATGTTCGTCGATATAACAATCGTCCCCCTCCTTCGCATAAGTAACTATACGACGGGCCATTGCTCCAGCAACTTGCCTGCAAAGTATATCGACGCCATCATCTGTAGTAATAATAATATCTGTCATCTCATTTTCATCGCTAGCCTTAGGCAACCACGCCTTATGGAAATGACCATTATGATGTTCAACCAACTTAACCTTGCCATCTACAGGGAACCAATTGGCATGAACATTGAAAAGGCTCATAAAAATGCTCACCATTATTCTCTCCTCTTTCAAGTATTTTTCTTCAAACACCTTTTCCAGCACGACAATTTTGCCATCCGCGGGTGCAACAACAACTCCCTCAGTATCAGTCATTTCGAATATACGAATCGGGCAACGGAAGAAATTTAGCACAACGCCCCATGTTATACCAAATACTACAGCAAAAAGGTAAAATGGTATAGGAGATTCGAACGAACGCCACAATATTATTCCAATAGCTATCAAAGCCATTGCACTATACACCAAAGTATCCGTCCCTTCACGATGAATACGGATCTTCTTAAGTTTTTTTATACGTCTTCCCATTCTCGTAGGTCAGCAAACGTTATTAATAGTTACAAGGATTACGCCTTGAATTTTTTAGATAATTAAGTTTATAAAGTTGCGTATTCAGAATTGAGTTCTGAAGAATCCAACTTTTTGCAAAAGTACAGAAAAAAAATGATATGTGCAAACAATTTGTAATTTTATTGTATTTTTTCTATATTATTTCCACCTTCTATATATTATATCGTCGAGAAAAGTGTACCTTCGCCGCACTATGACCGACGAAGAATACATGCAAAAAGCTATAGCCGAAGCAAAGGCCGCGGCAAAAGAAGGAGAGATTCCAATTGGTGCTATTATTGTGGCACAAGGTCGAATATTGGCAAGGGCACACAACCTTACGGAAAAATTACACGATGTTACCGCTCATGCTGAGATGCAGGCCATTACCGCCGCAGCCAATGCCTTAGGTGGCAAATATCTCACAGGCTGTACACTTTATGTTACTGTAGAACCATGTGCCATGTGCGCCGGAGCGTTAGGTTGGAGTCAGATTTCGCGATTGGTATATGGTTGCAAAGACGAAAAAAGGGGATACCAAAAGGTAGCCCCATTATCACTCCATCCTAAAACAGAAGTCACCAGCAGTATTCTTGAAGAAGAATGTGCTACGATGATTAAGGATTTCTTTCTTACTCGGCGGTAAGTCCTATACGCTTTTCCTGTATGCGAGCCTTCTTACCTGTAAGATTACGCAGGTAGTACAGCTTAGCTCTACGAACCTTACCAACCTTATTTACTTCAATAGAGTCAATATTTGGTGACTCAATTGGGAAAATGCGCTCTACTCCGACAGTTCCAGACATTTTACGTACTGTAAAACGCTTTTTGTCTCCGTGGCCTGAAATCTTAATTACGACACCACGATAGAGCTGAATACGTTCCTTAGAACCCTCGATAATTTTGTAAGCGACAGTAACAGTATCACCTGCTTTGAATTCAGGGAACTTTTTGCCGGTTGCAAATGCTTCTTCAGCAACTTTGATTAAATCCATGTTCTTACTATTTTATTGTTTTTTAATCCATGTCACGTAGTCGAGTACCAGCGGTGACGTTAACGAAAATCGGCTGCAAAGGTATAAAAAATAATCTACATTATAGGGTTTACCTTATACCGAAGCATGCTATTTTAATATTTTTTAACTATTACTTCCCTATTATTCCCAACTTTGATGTCTTTAGGAATTTGACGATCTTGTCTATTTCCGGACTTGATTGTACCTGCTGCTCTATTTGTATACATGCATTCAGAATATCATCCTGTCCATGGAAAACCAATCGATAAGCATTTGCTATATGAGACTTTATCTTCTCATTAATACCGCTCTGATCTATAACAAAACCATTAATACCACCATATTTTATAGGATGGCTACCAGCCACAATGTATGGTGGGACATCTTTGGAAAATCTACAACCAGACTGAATCATAGAACAATCACCTACACGTACACCAGGATTTGCTATAACACCTGATGAGAAAATCACGTAATTGTGTATTTCAACATCACCAGCAATTTTTGTTCCATAACCAAGCACATTCTCATTCCCTATATGGACATCATGCGATATATGCACACCTTCCATTATAAAGTTCCTATTACCAATCAGGGTTTTACCCTCTAAATATGTAGCACGACTTATAACTACATTTTCACGAATGATATTACCTTCACCAATTTCGCATATTGTATTCTCACCTCTGTAGTGAAAATCCTGTGGAATAGCAGAGATAACAGCATTTTGATGCACCTTATTTCTCTTGCCCAAACGTGTTCCATTCATAAGACTCACATTAGGGTACAACACACAATCGTCACCAACAACAACATCATCCTCTATATATACAAAAGGATAGATAGTAACATTTTGTCCTATTTTAGCATTGGGACTTATTACTGCCTTATCTGAAATATTACTCATCGTTTATTCTCTGCCCCCTCCTAAGGCGCTATATAGATTAACTACTGCCTGCATCTTATTAAACTCATCTACTACTTGTGATATCTCGGAATTTAGAAGCGAGGATTGTGCTGAGATTACTTCCAAGTATGAGGACGTTCCCATTTTATAAAGCATCAATGTATAGTCAACACTCTTTGCCAGGGCCTCTACTTGCCGACGTTCAAGTTCCTCCATTTCTTTGCTGCTATTATACTCAACGAGGCAATTAGACACTTCAGCTCCTGCCTCCAGAATAATCTGTCTCCATTCTTTTTCCGCCACTTCGTATGACAACTTCGCTACCTTCAACTGAGCTATTAAACGACCATTCATAAATATAGGTTGCGTAAGTCCAGCTACAAAATTAGCCAAAAAGAAGCCAGGATTTGATACCGCGTTTCCCATGCTATTAGTAAACGAACCAGTTCCTGTGATTTTTAAACTTGGATAGAATGCCGACTGAGCTTTTTTAACATCGTAGAAACAATTTGCAAGTTTCATCTCTGCCGCATGTACATCAGGACGAGCAGAAAGCACATTTAAAGCGATACCTGTAGAGAAATTCTCGGGCAAATTCTGATCTGCCAACTTACCTCGAGAAATACTCTGAGCATGCATACCTACGAGAGTTGATAACGTATTCTCCGTCTCACGTATTTGGCGTTTCATATCTATAATATCAGTCTTTACCGAAAGATTTGCGGCCTGAGCAGAAATCACAGCAGTCTCTTTAGCACCTCGCAAATCCTTCTGCAGTTTCATCATACGATATGTTTCGGCAGTTAATGCCTCCATATCATTTAATATTTCGAGCTGACGATCTAACATCAACAATGTATAATAGCAATTCGCTATACCACATATAACCATAGAACGAGTTACATGTTGGTAATCTTTCATCATTTCGAGTTGTACCTCAGCTCCACGTTTAGTTGCCAATATACTACCAAATATATCTATTGTCCATGACGCTGATATGGGCATAGCATACGACTTGTTCCAGTCACCTTTTTTATCTCCAGAAACGACCTTTGCCAAAGTACCAGAAGGTGTGAATGTTACTTGTGGCAAGAATGCCAAACGAGCAGCTTTCAATGCGGCCTCCATCTTTTGAACATTTGCTGATGCTTCAAATATATCGACATTCTGTTCTAATCCCTTCTCTATAAGAGTACGCAGTTGAGGGTCAGTAAAGACTTCCTGCCACTTTACTCCACCAAAGCCTACGGAATCAGCACCTTCGATCCCAGCGGCATCACGCAAAGCACTACTTGTTGCTGTTGCATGAAGCAGGCTGTCCGGACGTTCATACTTTGACCACAAGCTCTTACCATGACTACATGACATGATAGAAACCACAAGCATCATAAGACAAACAGCATAGACTATCCGTTTTTGATACATTCTATATTTTCGATTATTTTTCATCATTCACTCCTCCTTATCATTTTACATAATTAGGATTGTTCTCACTAATTGCGTCACTGATAGCACCAGCTGAAATTGCGTACTGCCTCAACTCAGAACTTACAGCAACATTATCGTCTTCGAACTTCATCGGCCTGATCTTCTCCTGAAGAGATTGGAAGATGACGAACAAAGTAGGAACAACAAAAAGCTGTAAGATAGTACCAATCAGCATACCGCCTACAGCTGCGGCACCCAGCGTCTGGTTACCATTCTTACCTACACCAGAAGCAAACATCATAGGCAACAATCCGATAACCATAGCCAAGGATGTCATCAAGATAGGACGCAGACGGGCTGCGGCGCCCAGTACGGCAGACCATGAGATAGCCATACCCGTCTGACGACGCTCAAGAGCGAACTGTACAATTAGAATGGCATTCTTTGCCAACAGACCAATCAGCATAATCAGCGATATCTGCATGTAGATATCGTTAGCATGTCCGAAGAGATTGGTAAATAGGAAACAACCCGCTAGTCCAAAGGGTACAGACAGCAGTACAGACAGTGGCAGGATGTATGACTCATATTGGGCTGACAGAATCAAATAGATGAAGATGAAACAGAGCAGGAAGATTATACCTGTAGTGTTGGACGCCTTCGCCTCCTCACGTGTCAGACCAGAAAAATCATAAGAATAACCGGCTGGCAGTGTCACTGCAGCCACATCACGGAGAGCCTGAATAGCCTCACCAGTAGAATAGCCATTGGCAACCGTACCTGTCACATTAATAGAGGTATACAGGTTGAAACGATTTATGTTAGACGGACCATAAACACGCTCCAGATTACAGAACTCCTTTACGGGAGCCATACCCTCAGTAGTACGCACATATATGCTATTTAGTGAAGCCTCCGTCATACGGGTTTCAGGTGCGCCTTGGATCATCACACGATAAAGCTTACCATAGGCATTGAAGTTGGAGGCATAAAGTCCACCATAGTAACCTTGCAAGGTGGAAAGGACTGTAGCTGGCGAGATGCCACTCTGCTTACACTTGGCCACATTCACTTTCACCATATATTGTGGATAGTTTGGATTGTAAGATGTCTGGGCTGCCTGGAACTCAGGACGCTTGTTGAGCTCAGCCAGAAACTCCTTCACAATATCGTAGAACTTGCTCAGGCTACCACCAGTACGATCCTGCATCACCACTGATATACCACTGTTCAACGAGTAACCAGGAATCATTGGGGGTGAGAATGCCAACACTTGGGCATCTTTGATATGTGATGTCTTGATGAATATCTGGGCAATCACACCCGTAGCATCGTAAGGATTGAGGAAGAAACGATATATACCGTCGCCTTCCCACAGTCCACTGATCTTCCACCACAAGCCCTTCTGACGCTCACTGAACGGTTTCAGTTTCATAATAAACGTGGCCTGATCGGAACCAGCACCTGCGATGAAATTGTAACCCTGAATTTGCTCACGACTCATGAT
>Ga0326511_10002285_pt1 | contig 15640 bp, 24 predicted proteins | sample 0_2496_0518_D_FD_203701 | JGI IMG/M metagenome (GOLD analysis project Ga0326511, IMG submission 203701) | Bovine rumen microbial communities from UC Davis, California, United States - 0_2496_0518 | ecosystem: Host-associated > Mammals > Digestive system > Stomach > Rumen | place: USA...
GGATCGGCATTGCCGCTTCTAAACCGGAGTGGATAGGAAAGACAATGGCTATATATCTGCAAGATGCAGACGGAAAAGCTGGCAGCTTTCTTGGATATTTTGAAGTAAAAGATACCGGCGGCGAGTCAATACGATCCGGCAGAGTTGTGGATTTGTGGTTGCCTACATACGAAGAATGTATAGCGTTTGGAAGAAAGAATGTTGTTGTGTTTCTGATTGATGGGGTTGACGGATGAAAAGACCTAAAAAGCTGACATACGAACAGAAGAAGTTGCTTTCCAAAAACGGCTATGATCCTAACGAATTTCGCTTCGTGATGCAAGATAAAGTTGCATTGCTATTCGTGAATACGAAAACCGGCGAAAACGTATGGATTGAGCATATCGGTTGAAACACCATTGCCGGTGCGCAACGGCATAAAAGAAACTAAGGTTTAGCAGTATCTAGTAGTATTTTGTGGACGCTTGGGCTTGTCATAAGCGGCGTGGAAAACCTTTTGGCAAGCCCAAAATACGAAAGAAAGGGGTACGGATGGACACATTATTTAAGCATATAAGGATTGAAAACTTTTGTGCAATCAAAGTTTTTGAGACAGACCTTTATAACAAAACGCTTATCAGCGGCTTTAACAAAGAGGGCAAGTCAACGATCAGAAACGCGGTTTTGTGGGTATTGACAGACAAGCTGGCAGACAACTCATCAGCCGGAGATAATATCAGGCCGCATGATGAAAACGGAAACAAGATTGATAACGTTGAAATCCGTGTTGATTTGACGGTTGATATTGACGGCAGCGAATATATCTTGACAAAGATTCAGAAGCAGAAATGGGTCAAGAAACGCGGAACAGATACGGCAGATTTTCAGGGAAACGAGAATATCTATGAGATCAGCAGCGTTCCGAAAAAGGCAAAGGATTTTGAACAGTTTATCAACGACAATATCTGCAACACGGTTGAACTTCCGTTCTGCATTAACGCAAACGCTTTTCTGTCTTTGGATAGTAAAAAGCGCCGCGCAAAGGTTCTTGGCCTTGCAAAGTCCTTTACGGATGATGATGTAATCGCAACAGACAGCCGCTTTGAAGAACTCCGTGCAGATTTAAAGGTAGGCACGATTGATGAACTTATGAAACGGTCAAAACAGACCATTACAGCGTTGAAGAAAAACCAGGCAGAAATCCCGGTCAGGATCGCGGAACTTGAAAATCAGATTATCGAATATGACTTTTCGGCACTCGAATTGGAGAAAAATTCTCTGAATGACGAGTTGAAAGCCGTTGAAGATAGGCAGAAAGATGATGCGGCAATCCGAGAGCAGATTCTTAAAGCAAAATTCGATTTAAGTGAAATCGAACAGGATCACAGAAACCATGAAAAAGATCTGCGGCATGATTCGGAAATGGAACTCATGGAGTTTAAGAACACGCTGCAAACGATTGAATCGAATATCAAAAATCACGAAAGAGATTTGCAAGCATATTCGACTATCGCTGCAAACAATGATAAGGCACTTACAGATGCGGAAAACCAGCTTGCGCTTGCAAAAGGAAAAGTGTTTGATGATGCAAGCCTTATCTGCCCTACTTGCGGTCAGGCATATCCAGCAGAAAAAGCAGAGTCAATGAGAATTGTTTTCGAGAATAACTGCAAGGCTGAAATGGATAGGCTTATTGACTATATCGACAGTTTAAAAGCTGGCAAGGCAGATATGGAAAAGAAAGTCGAAGCTGTCAAAGAAGAACTCGACTACGACAAAGAAGCTAAAAAATCTGTAGAAGTGCAGATTAAGGTCAAAGAAACTGAACTTTCAAATGTCAATGTTGAGAGTATCGAAGATAACGCAGAGTACAAGGCTAAACAGGCCGAAATCGAAGCGTTAAAAGCAAAGGTGAGTGTTTCTACGTTTGATGAAGAAAAGGCCGAAATTAAGTCGAAAATCGCAGAAGTAGAGCGCAAGCTGGCACAGGTCGAAGCAAATAACAGGATTGATGAACGTATCGGCCACCTGAAAGATGAACAAAGAGTAGTCGGTCAGAATGTTCTTAAACAGGAAAGAATAATCGCGCTGCTTGAAGATTATAGCAAGGCGAAAATCGCAATGCTGGAAGATTCCGTCAATCAGTTTTTCTCAATTATCAAGTGGAGATTTTTCTCTGAACTCATAAACGGTGGATATGCAGAGGTATGTAAACTGTTGGTTTCCGGGATTGATTACGAAGTTTCACTTAATAAGTCCGATAAACTCTTGTGCCAGCTTGACCTTGTAAGAGGTTTCCAAAAGGCAAACAATGTTTCGCTCCCATGTATGCAAGATGATATGGAAAGCGTTGATCCTAACAGGGTTTTTGATATTGAGCAGCAAGCGATTTACTTTAAGCGTGACGATTGCAAACTGACAGTAAAGGAGATGTGACTATGGCAGAGAAAACAACACAGGTAGCAGAGAACAAACAGAACTTTGGAGAAGCGCTTACAGTAAAACTCGATTCAGTGACAGATGCGCTGCCGAAAGATTTTAACAAGACAAGGTTCGTGCAGAATTGCATTTCTGTACTGAATGACAACGCAGAAACGCTTGCTAAGTATTCACAGGCACAGATCATGGCCGGGCTGCTTAAAGGGGCAAGTCTTGGTTTGGAATTTGTCAACAAAGAGTGCTATCTGATTCCGTATGGTAGCAAGCTGAATTATCAGACAAGCTACACCGGGGAAATGAAGCTGGCAAAGAAGTATTCAACACGGCCTATCAAGGAAATCTACGCAAAGCTGATCCGTGAGGGAGATGTGTTTGAGGAAACGATTATTAACGGCGAACAGACTTTTAATTTCAAGCCTAAGTTTCTGAATGACGGCGCTATTATTGGTGCTTTTGCTGCTGTTATTTACCGTGATGGGGGTATGAATTTTGAGGTTATGCCGCTTTCGGAGTTGGAAAACACAAGAAAGCATAGTAAAGCCAGCAATAGTCCGGCCTGGAAAGACTTTACAGGAGAGATGTATCGCAAGACCGTTATCCGTAGGCTCTGCAAGTACATTGACTTGGAGTTTGAAAACCCGGCGCAACGAAGCACTTTTGATGAAGAAGTTGCAATCGAAACCGATGTAAAGGAAATCCACGATACAGAGGTTGAAGCAGAAGCTAATACGGTTGAGTTTTTCGTTGACGGCGAAGAATTTGAGGTTACGGAAAATGCGGATTGAAACGCTGGGGAGTGGATCATCAGGAAACTGCTATCTGCTATCAGACAATGACGGAAGAACACTTATCCTGGATGCCGGTATCAAGTCAAAAGATATTAAGGTGGCTATGAACTATGATTTTTCAAGTGTGGATGGGGTTTTAATATCTCATTCACACCGGGATCATAGTTTGGCAGCAGAAGAACTTGAACTGCTGGGGCTGGATGTTTATAGGCCATATCTGATTGAGGGTGGAAAGGACAGAAGAACTTTCGGTGCATGGGCGGTACAGACCTATAGTTTGCCGCACGATGGATGCGATAATTGCGGATTTTATATCAGACATACAAGCGGTTTTCAAATGCTTTATCTGACGGATTTTGAGTTTTGCAAGTATGTGTTCACGAAAGCGGCGGTTGACTTCATTCTGATAGAAGTGAATTGGGAAGAAAGATATATCCAAACGGAAAGCCCAAACTTTGTTCATAAGTGCAGAGGTCACGCTTCATTCGATGTAACGAAAGAGTTTATCCGTGTAAATGCTACAGACAATCTGAAATCGGTTGTAATTTGCCATACAAGCTATGCGATGGATATTCCGTACTGTTTGAAAGAAATAAGGGCAATTCTGCCGGAGAATGTGGTTGTAGATGTAGCTGAAAAAGGAAAGGTTTTGGAGATATGTTGACGCTTATAGAGGATAAAGCACAAAAAGAGGAAAAGCACAAAATCAAAAACGCCTATTGGAAAAAACAAGGCGTTGAGGTTATGCGTTATCCGTTGCCGGTTGGCGATTATGTGATTTGTGATGAACGTGTTGCAGATGTGATCGCACGAAAGAAAATCAGAGGTATGCAGCCTAAGAAGATGGATTTTCTCGGATCATACAACGTGTGCGTAGATTCAAAATTCGACATTGCCGAGTTAGTTTCTGATATTTGCGGCAAACAGCATGATCGTTTCCGGGATGAAGCAATTCTTGCTATGAACAACGGCGTTAAACTTTATATCTTGGTGGAAAACAAGGGCGGCCTTATTAAAGGTACACGGGATATATACAATCCCACGATCCGCAATCTGTCTGAACTTCATAGCTGGAAGAATCCTAGATTGTTTATACGCCGCAACGGAAAACAGCTTTATCCTAGTGCGACAAAAGGCGTGACTCTTATGAAAGCGTGTATGACATTGGAACGCAAATACGGCGTAGTTTTCAAATTTTGTACGCCGGAAGAAAGCGGAGAGATGATTGTGAGGTTGCTTAATGGACAGATGGATTGATTGCGAAGAACAGTTACCAGGAGAAGTTATAGACGGAAACGGATCGTTTTCGGACGAAGTGGAAGTCCTGTTATCTGACGGAACTATCAGTACAGATTGGCTTATATGTAGCAAGTGGGTTGTTCATTGCAAGAAAAACGGTGGCGCATATCCCGTAAAGTGGAAGGGCAAGGAATGAAAGATGGCAAAGATACATAGTTTACCCGAGTTATATCAATATCAGGCGTTGTCGCTAGATAAGAAGATATCTATGACGCGGGAACGTGTGAAAAGTTGGATAGATACTTACGGCGAAGATGGCGTTTATATCTCATTCAGCGGCGGCAAAGATAGCACGGTCTTGTTAGACCTTATAAGAAATAAGTTTGGATATAAAAATATACCGGCAGTATTTTTCGATGTTCCTACACAATTTCCCGAACTCAGAGAGTTTGCAAAGAAATTTGAGAACGTGGAGATTATAAAGCCAAAATACAGTTTCATGGAAGTGTGCGAAAAGTACGGTTTCCCACTAATTAGTAAAGAAGTGAGTGAATGCGTGCAAGGTGCAAGAAAATACTTGAATAGCATTGTTGAAGAACAAAACGAAAAGATTGTTATAAAAAAGCGTTCTGAACAAAAATGTATATATTGCGATAATCTGCTTGGTAAAAAGGGTTGTCTTGGAATGTGTAATAAACATTATATCCAATATAAAAGATGGGGTGATCCTCTTCACGCAGATAAAAAAGAACGTGCAACAGTTGACGGATATTATCGCGATGGAAAAACAGGACGGAGAGAGCATAGGGTTATATGGGAAAACTATTATGGGGAAGTGTTAACAAGTGATGAAATAATACATCACATTAACTTCGTCAAAACAGATAACAGAATTGAAAATCTTTATAAATATCCTAATGCTAGCGAACATATAAAAGCACATAGGGAATTTGAAAGGCTGCAAGAATCTTTATCGTATGATGAAACTATCGTTTTTGAAAACGGACATTATATCAAGAGAGAGAGAGAGAGAGAGAGAGAGAGAGAGAGAGAGATTCATTCAGACAGACAGGGCAATTATTACTACTTCTATGATAAGTTGTGCGGAACGGGCAAGTATGCAAAATCCGAGTGGGGGGGATACGACAATAAATTCCGTAAACTTAGAGGAATTGGCGAATATTCTAAACGAACGAATGAAGAACCGGCAAGGGGGATCGAACCAAAGGCTTGCAATAATGCTGGGAATGCTGACGAAGAATCAGGAAATCAAGATTCAGGAGAATATCCCTGAATTTGATAGATCGAAATATTCAATGGAAAAGTACAAGTTTATGCTCGAAGCACCTTTTGAAATTTCAAATAAGTGTTGCGACATAATGAAGAAAAACCCGGCGAAAGAGTATTCCAAAAGAACAGGCAGAAACGCTATAACAGCGCAAATGGCAAGCGAAAGCAGATTAAGAACACAGAAATGGTTGCAAGACGGTTGCAATGGCTTTCACCTTAAAAGACCTATTAGCAATCCGATGGCATTTTGGCTGGAACAAGATGTGCTTGCTTATATCGTTGAAAATGACTTAGAAATCTGTCCTGTATATGGGGATATAGTTACCGACTATGCAGCTATGGGGCAAGTTGAAAATCAAATGTCGCTTTCAGATTTTGGAGTTTTCGACAAGGAAAGACCTACGCTGAAATGTACCGGCTGCCAAAGAACAGGATGTATGCTCTGCGGATTTGGGTGCCATTTAGAAAAGCCTGGAGATGGAAGATTTGAACGACTAAAAGAAACGCACCCAAAGATGTACGGATTGTTAGATGTGGTTAAAAACAACGGTGTAACAATGAGACAAGCTATTGAGTGGACGAATGAACACGGAAACATGAATATCAGACTATGAAAGGAGAACAAACGAATGAAGATTGAAAACCTTATCCCAAAAGGGAAAAACAACGCTATCAGCAGAATGGAACTTCTGAACAGGTGCATTTTGCACGGGCTGGCTACAAATGATCGCGCTATGCGGCGGCTTATTGAAGAAGCGAGACAGGAAAACGTGATCCTGAATCTGTCGAATGGGAAAGGATATTTTATCCCGGATAAAGACGATATTGCGGAACTTCGTCACTATATCGCCCAGGAAAAGTTACGGAGTATTTCAATCAATCGCAACTTGAAGATGGCTAGTAATTTGCTGGCCGATATGGAGAGTGGGAGGGTTTGAAGATGACAATAGGAGATTTATACAATTTTGTTACCAGCTATTCTGCAAAGCCTAAATTTATATTTTTCGAGAATATTGCTGAAATGCACAGCGCAGTATCGGCAAATATGTTTTCAGATCATTTACAAGTTTCTGTTGGCAGCGACTCCATATTTTACGATCCCGATTTTATTTTTAGTAAAGAGTTTTTGAATATCGAAGTTATAGAAATCAGGGCGATAGGGCTAGATGAATATGTCGTTGCCGTAAGGCAGCATATAGGCGGTGGTGATTAAGTTGGCAGACAAGGGATTCATAAAACTGCATAGGTGTATTTGGGAAAACGAACTTGTATGGGATGAAAGAGCGAACCATTTTCAAGCTTGGGTTGATTTGCTTATGCTTGCAAATTACAAAGATAAGCAAGTTAAATCCGGGAAGAAAACCATAGTCATAAAGAGGGGAACTTTTAAGACCTCTTTTGTGAAATTAGGTGCGAGATGGGGTTGGGATAGACGTACAGTAAAGGACTATATTTTAGCGTTGGAAGATGCTGGAATGGTAACTGTAAAAGCCACTAAGCAATGTACAACGATAAACATAGTAAACTACGAGCGTTATCAAGGTTTTTTAGAAAATGATGTACAACAGAATGTACAACAGAATGTACATCAAACTGTACAACGAGATGTACAACAGAATGTACAACGAAATGTACATAACATAATAAATATAAATAAAGGAGAAGAATATAAAGAAAGTAAAGAAATAAATATTACCCCCTCTATATCTCCCCCTACTGAAAATCCAAAAGAGAAGAAAAAGAGGAATACCAAAAAACAATCTATATCCCCTTTTGAGGAATTAGAAAAAACTAATCTGTCAGAAAGCATTAAGTTGTGTTTAAGAGAATGGTTTGAGTATAAAAAACAAAAAGGCGATAAGGTTTATCCTACAGAGATAGGATTCAAGAAGTTTATAAACGAGGTTACAAATTCGGTGTCTGTTCACGGAGAGGAAAAGGTAAAAAAACAATTTGACTATGCAATGTCAAGGAATTGGTCAGGTCCATATCTCGACAAGATACCAAACGAAAAGAAGCAAGATAGTTTTACGGTAGACGATATTATGCAGATTATCGGGAAAGAGGGTGAGTGAAAATGACAAAACAACAGGTCGCGGAAATGATGGTTAGGGCAAAAGATGTTTTTCAGAAATGGAAAGATATCGAAAAAGAGGATTTTGCGAGAATGATCCTGACCTGGTATGAGTATCTATCTGATATGCCAAACGAAATAGCGCAAAAGGCAATGGCCGATTATGTGAAAGAGAATAGCTATCCACCTACAATAGCCGACATAAGAAAGCCGTACAAGTATTATCAGGAGCAGCAAAACACAATGCGGCTGGAATACAACAATATCTACTACACGGCAATATCGCATTATCCTTGCTATCAAGATTCGCCGGGAGAACGGATGGAGTTTGACAGAATCACGGGCAAGAGTGTTAGCAAGGCTACAAAACTATCCAACAAACTAATCGAGTTTGTCCGGGAAAAAGAAACTGAAAGAGGGTGTATGCCGACTTTGATAAATTGGCTGAAAGGAATTGATAGCATTGATTGATGGAGTATATGCAGAACAAAGCATCATAGGATCGCTGCTAACAACAGATGGCGAACTTATGAACAAGCTGCCAGCAGAACTTGACGCTTCGATGTTTGCAGATAACATTTACGCTTCGGCTTTTGCACTTTTCCAAAAGGCACAAGAAAAAAATGAGAAGATCGGCATTGCGGTTTTACAACAAAAGCTGGTAGCACAATCAAACGGTGTTCCGGCAAGCCTTATTGAAAGCAAACTGAGAGACAGCTTATCGAGTGGTTATTCAACAGATACGGCTAAAGCAGATGCAGAAACAATCATAACCGCGTATAAATCAAGGCAGCTTAACGATGTTTTAAACAAAGTGCAGATAACGCCGGATAACCTGGATGCCGCTATGGACTATCTGACATTGGAGATTGACCGGCTGAACAATAGGCGATCCGAAAGAACAAAAACGCTGCCGCAGATTGTGAAAGAAAACAAAGGAGAGTATTTCAAGGAACAGGAAAAGCAAAAAATACATCTTGGGTTTAGCACATTGGATGATATGTTAGGCGGTTTTGAAGCCGGAGATATGATCGTGATAGGCGCAAGGCCAGCTGTTGGAAAGTCTGCATTTGCAACACAAATAACAAGTCATTTTGCGGATTTAGGGAAGAAGATAGGATATTTCAACCTAGAAATGACGGAAAAGCAGATATACGAACGGTTTGTATCATCTGCAAGTGGCATAGGGCTGACAAGGATACGTAGAGCAATCAGTTATACCGGCGATGAAGAACAGAGATTCCGAAAAGCGAACGAATTGTTGGAGAAAAAAGAAAGCATAGTCGTTACAACGGGCAGCCAAACGATAGCAACGATCCGTAACGAATGCAAGAACAAGGGTTACGACTTAGTTATCATAGACTACTTGCAGCTTATAAAGCCTGAGGGCAGATATAGGGGAAACAGATTTGCAGAGGTAGGAGAAATAAGCCATGCAATAAAAGCATTAGCAACGGATTTGGAGATGCCTGTAGTCGTGCTATCGCAGTTGAACAGGGCAAGCGTTGGCCGGGAAGATAAAGAACCGTCAATGTCAGAGTTAAGGGAAAGCGGAGATATTGAACAAGATGCAAGCGAAATATTGCTGCTTTGGAACATAGATGAGGACGGGAGAAGAAAAGGCTGCAAGATCGAGAAGAATAGACAGGGCAAAACAGGCAGAGTTGAAATGATATTCAATGGCGATTTGATGAAGTTTGAGGAAATAACAGACAAGGACGGCTTTACACAGATGGACGAAACGCCATTTACGGTTTGAAAGGCGGTGGTTATATGGCAAGCGTAAAGTTTTCAAAAGATGATCCTGAATGGATAGTGCTTAATGAGTTTTGGCAGCTGTTGCAGAAACATTGGCAGCCGGAAGATACGGAAACGTATTGGAGCACGGTCATTGAAGAAGTAAACGCTTTTGGAACACAAGAGCCTAGATTGTTAAGACGAAACTTGGCAAGCGCTCTGATAAACATTTTTGAAGCAAGGTATAAGGAGATGAAGAAAAATGCTTGAAAGTAAAGAGAATGCAATCGAATTTCTGTACGGAAGTAAACAGGCAACAGGCACATTTTGTTCGCCTAAGTTTGTGAACAAGCTGAAAAAGCTGGCAGAAGATAAGCCGGATGAGTGTCAGATCGTTGCTGAAAACCCTGACGGCAGTATCGTGGCACATTTCCCGGTTAAATGGGTGAAAATCAATGTAGGAAGAAAAGGCAGAAAGTTTACGGAAGAAGAAAAAATTGCTGCTGCCGAAAGATTGGCGATATACCGCGAACGCAGAATGTCAAAATGATACTAAGAATTAGTTACGAAACAAGTTGAAATTGCGTTTTTAGGGTATAAGCCTAACAAGTATAGGCTAACAATAAAACACACACGTTATTTGCGATTTTACGCAAGTAAAACATAATGCGGCAGATATGGACGCATATATACCGCAAAAAAATATAACGAAAGGGCAAAAAGATTGTGCACGTAAACCTGGGTTGTCTTTTCGGGAAAGTGAGGATGAATTATCAAGAATTTCTGAAAACTAAGGTTGAGATTGCTAAAGAGACAGGATTTGAGGTTGATCCTGAAAAAATCAATAAGGCATTAAAGCCGCATCAGAGAGATAGCGTGATATGGGCGCTTAGAGGTGGCAGACGGGCGCTGTTTGAAGCGTTTGGGCTTGGCAAAACTAGCATGGAGTTAGAGTTTTGCAAACAAGTTATTGACCATGAGGGCGGTAAAGCGTTGATTGTGCTGCCGCTTGGTGTGAAACAAGAGTTTACGCATGATGCAGTTGAACTGCTTGGATATGATGCACCTGATTATGTTCGGACAATGGAAGAAGTCAAAGCAGCAAAGACAGATATCATGGTTACAAACTATGAGCGTGTCCGGGATGGTGATATTGATCCGTCATATTTTGTGGCAACGTCACTTGACGAAGCATCTGTTCTTAGAAGTTTCGGCAGCAAAACTTATCAGGAGTTTTTACCGCTGTTTAAGTCGGTGAAATACAAGCTGGTTGCGACAGCTACACCGTCACCGAACAAGTACAAGGAACTAATACACTACGCTGGATATCTTGAAGTTATGGACACCGGGCAAGCGTTGACAAGGTTCTTTAAGCGTGACAGCACGAAAGCTAACAAGCTGACGTTATATCCGGCGCAAGAAGATGAGTTTTGGATGTGGGTTTCAAGCTGGGCTTTATTTGTAACAAAGCCGTCTGATTTGTCAGAGGAATACTCGGATGATGGATATGTGCTGCCGGAGTTACAAGTAAATTGGCATGAGATACCGATTGAATACGGCAAAGAGACAGACAAAGACGGACAGTTTGTGCTTTTCAATGAAGCGTCTGTAGGTCTGAAAGAAGAAGCGAAGATCAAAAGGGAAAGCTGCGATAAGCGCGTTGCGAAAATGCTTGAAATAGTTGAAGCAGCCCCGGAAGATGAGCATTTCCTTATATGGCACGACACGAACAAAGAGCGTGACGCAATCAAAAAGGCGCTGCCTGAATCTGTCTATATCACGGGAGATATGGACTACGATTTAAGAGAAAAGCGCGTTATGGACTTTTCAAATGGAAAGATACGGATTTTCTCTACGAAAAAAGAGATATCCGGCAGCGGTTGCAACTTTCAGAAGTTTTGCCACAGAGAGATATTTGTCGGCATTGATTATAAATTCAATGATTTCATCCAAAGCGTACATAGATGTTATAGGTTCTTGCAGACAAAACAGGTCGTTATCGACATTATCTACATGGAGAACGAAAGATCTGTCAGAGAAGAACTTGAACAAAAATGGAAACGCCATAATCACATGGTAGCCAGGATGATAGACATTATCAAAACATACGGACTTAGCAATGCAAAGATAGCAAACAGCCTTAGTAGAAAGATGGGAGTGAAAAGCGTGAAAGTAGAGGGCAAGCATTATACGGCGGTAAATGATGATTGTGTGAATGAAACAAGGAAGATGGCAGATAACAGTATCGACCTTATCCATACATCTATCCCGTTCGGCAATCACTATGAATACTCTGCAAACTATGCAGATTTTGGACACAACGAAGATGATGATAGGTTTTTTGAGCAGATGGACTATCTCACGCCGGAACTTCTTAGAATTTTGAAGCCAGGCAGAGTAGCTGCAATCCATGTGAAAGACAGAGTGCTTTTCGGAAATGCTACGGGAACAGGTATGCCGACAATCGAGCCGTTTCACGCTGATTGCATTAAGCATTATATGAAACACGGGTTTATGTATTTCGGCATGATTACCGTTGTGACAGATGTGGTTCGTGAGAATAACCAAACATATAGACTTGGCTGGACGGAACAGTGCAAAGACGGATCGAAAATGGGCGTTGGCTGTCCTGAATATATTTTGCTTTTCAGAAAGCTGCCGACAGATAGAAGCACAGCTTATGCAGATGTTCCCGTTAAGAAAACAAAAGAAGAATATACAAGGGCACAATGGCAGCTTGACGCACACGCTTATTGGAGATCATCAGGAGATAGGCTTCTCTCAAAAGATGAGTTGTTTGCAATAACAGACCATAGTTTGCTGCAGAATGTTTATCGTAAATATAGCCGCGAAACGGTATACAACTATGATGAGCATTTAGCGCTTGCAAAACAGCTTGACGAAAAAGGAAAGTTACCGGCTATCTATATGGTTGTCGCTCCCGGATCATGGAATCTTGCAGAGGTTTGGGATGATATAAACCGTATGCGGACTCTGAATCTGAATCAGGTAAACAGGAAAAAAGAAGGTCATATTTGCCCTCTGCAGCTAGATATCGTAGAGCGTATTATAAATCGCTTTAGCAATGAGGGAGATTTAGTCCTTGATCCTTTCGGCGGCCTTATGACAGTACCTATGACGGCAGTAAAAATGAAAAGGCGTGGATATGGCATTGAGTTGAATCCCGATTATTTCCGTGACGGAGTTGGATATCTTGAAGAAGCAGAACAAGAAGCCGACACACCGACATTATTTGACTTTTTCGGTATCGAAAAGAAGTAAAGGCGGTGGAAATATGCGGAAAGAAGAAATCGAAAGAATAATCAATATGGGCGTTGAAAAGGAAATGCCAATATCAGAGATAGCAAAGTTGAGTTGTATGTCACGGCAATCTGTCTACAAGTACATGAAGAAAATGGGGATATCTTATAGTTTCCCCGGGAAAGTGGATGTAGAAAAGCTGGAAAGCCTTGTGAAAGATGGGAAAAACTATATAGAGATCGCTAATATGTTTGGCATTACACCTAAAGCCGTACAGTATCATGTGAACAGAAAAGGGCTAAAAGGAATGTCAATCAAGGCAAGGAAAACAAATGCTGAGATTGCTAAAGAGGAAAACAAAAAGAAAAACATTGCCGAACAAGAAGAATCCAGCAAGGCCGGATATAGAATTTGCAAGGCAACGATTGTTAGCAAAACGAAACATACTTGCCTATATGGTGGAAAGCTGGGAACTTGCGATTGCTGCGATTACTACGAATTGACAGGTGAAAGGCGAAAGTACGAAAAAGGCAATCCTGAACATTGCTATTGCTACAAAGAAGCAACAAAACGGCAGCGCGATATGTATAGGCACGCTATAAAGGATAAGTGCTCGGATGTGCTGATTTATGGAAATGGGGAGTGATGATATGGAAATTTGGAAAAACATTGACGGTTTTAACGGCAAGTATCAAGTAAGCAGTTGGGGAAGAATCCGCAATGCCGAAACAGGAACAATCTTGAAGCCGTATCAGAACAAGAAAGGCTATTTTAAGGTTGGGTTGTCTTTAGGCGGCAAAAGTATCAAGAAACGTGTAAACAGGATTGTGGCTATGGCGTTTATCGAGAATCCAAACAACCTTCCGCAAGTCAACCACAAGGACGGAAACAAGCAGAATAATTCCGTTAGCAATCTTGAATGGGTGACAGATGAAAGAAATAAAGCGCACGCAAAGAATCTGAGAAGGGGTGAGATAAATGCTTGACAGGCCGATTGAATCAGAAAACGCTTTAACGAACGAACGAACGAACGAACGAACGAACGAACGAACGAACGGTATATCATTGCTTTTTTGAACAATCCGGCACGTTCAAGAATGAGTTTCGCAAGTTAGGGTATGAAGCATACGACTATGACATTCTGAATGATTACGGCGAAACAGACTATCAGATTGATTTGTTTGCCGAGATTGAGAACGGATATGCCGGTAAACCGTCAATCTTTGACAATATATCAAAGGATGATTATGTTTTGGCATTCTTCCCGTGCACAAAGTTTGAGGATCAGGCTATATTGGGATTTCGCTGTGATAGATTTCAAATGCAGAATTACACGGATAAACAAAAGCTGGAATACGATATAGAACAGCATAATGAGTTACATAAGAATTACACGACTATAACAAAACTTGTACTTATCTGCATTGAACGTGGTTTGCGCCTTATTATTGAGAATCCGTATAGCACTCAGCATTATCTTACAAGATATTGGGCGATAAAACCTATGGTTATCGACAAAGATAGACGGGAGAACGGAGATATCTACAGAAAACCTACTCAATATTGGTTCATAGGCACAAAACCTAGATTTAATATTGTTTTCAAAGCTTTAGATTATGTGGAAACGGTAAGCGCATTACAGAATATAACAGACAAAGACGGTAAACGGAGAGAAGTATTAAGGTCTGAAATACATCCACAATACGCAAACAGATTTATCCGGCAGTATCTTTTGGATGGAGAAACAGGATCAAAGCAGAAACAGTTTGAGCAGATGGAGTTGGATTTAGAAAGGCGGTGAGTAAATGACAATAGAAACGCTTGAAAAAGCAAAAGATTACAAGAAACAGATTGACGAACTGACAAGATTTGTCAATAGCTGTGAAAGATGTTGGAATATTTTGCGTTTGCATAATGAGAGGTTCAAATTGAGAACTGCATACGGATGTATAAGCAACGAGTTAGAAGTAAGCGGAGAACTTGCAAAAAGAATACTAAGGGTTATTGAAGATTATACATTCAGTTTGGAATTAGAGTTGGAGAAGATGTAAGGAGAAATGAATTATGAAAGAGTGGGAAGTAGAAGCAACGATAGAGGTTAAAACATCATTTTTCTGTAACACAAAAGAAGAAGCAGAGGAAATGGCGCACGAATATTTATCAGAATTGTGCTGTGACTTATATCCTGATTGTTGCTCTAACAGTTATGAAATTGAGAATGTTTACAGTTATGAGGAAGATTAGGTTAAAAGGCGGTGAAAAATGAAACTAACAACAAAAGAGAAAGCAGACAGATACGATGCGCTTGTGTTCGCTATTTCGCTGGAAAAGGAAAACTTTGAAAAAAACCTTGCAGAGTGCGAAAGAGATTATGAAAGATCATACGATTCAATGGCAGCTTGTCTTGTCGGCAGAAAATATGCGTACAAAGAAATCATTGAGGTTTTGAAAAGGTGGTGTTGAAATGAAAGTAAAGAAGCTGCGGAAAGTATTGTCCAAACGTTTTGTCTACATGATCGGCATTGATGGCGATTATTGTGGGATGCATAGCCCGGAAGATATGCGTCAGTTTGATAATCTGAAAGTGAAATGTATATGGTCTTTTGGTAACGGCGATATCTGTTTGGATTTAGTAACGAAAAGAAAGTGAGGTAGCTATGAAAAGTTTTTACGAAAACAACGAAGCATTCAGGAACTATGTTGACCGCTATGCTGTAAAACATGAGGTTAGTACAGATGTAGCATTGACGCATTCAACCGTCAGAAACGCTTATGAGTATTACCTGGATGCAGAAAAGAAAAAGGCAACTACGATAACTGTAAAAGCCGGATG
>Ga0326511_10002287_pt1 | contig 15638 bp, 19 predicted proteins | sample 0_2496_0518_D_FD_203701 | JGI IMG/M metagenome (GOLD analysis project Ga0326511, IMG submission 203701) | Bovine rumen microbial communities from UC Davis, California, United States - 0_2496_0518 | ecosystem: Host-associated > Mammals > Digestive system > Stomach > Rumen | place: USA...
TTTCGATATTACAACAATATCTAACAATTACAACAATATCTATATAAACTCGTTACGAGTTTACAACAATGTGTATTGCAGGTTGACCGCCCGAAGTGATACAAAAAAAGCAAGAAAACGCCCGGCAGGTTATTTATATATATTGTGTTGAGATAACAACCGCCGCAACAAGTCGATGCTTGTTATGAATATATATATTATATAATGCCATGGCCGTAATTATGGAGGGGGTAAAGCCTATAAATATATATGCCTGGATCAATCCCAAAAACTAAATATATAAATATAAATACAGTGTCGCAAGATATAGATAATTGTATAGATAAATTTTTAGATATTAACGGCATTGATAAAGATTATAAATCTATAACCAGTATAAAACATTCAACTGTTAACTATATGCTGTCATTTATCTATCAAGAATTATTTAAACCCTCTGAAACACTTTGTAATAATCAAAAAAGTTATGTTGATTATAACAACATAGAATTATTACAAGTGCTAGCTGATAAGTTTATAGAAATATGTCAAAGATTTAATAAATCTTTAGGCCTTATATCTTTTGGGTATTTAATCGGTTGCAGTAATGCCACCTTAACTAATTGGTTGAACGGTGGAGAACTAAATCCCCAAAGGTTAGCAATACTTAAAAGCATACAGGAGAACCACAAAGCCCAGCATATAAGCATATTAAATGATACCCCAGTTGGGGCGCTTGCAGTTGCTAACAATGATCATGAGACCGGGTTAGAATGGGGCAAAAATCAACAGGTCATAGCAACACAAAATGTCTATTATTTGCCCTCTGAACGGTCCGAAAGATTAAAGCTTGACGCTCCAGGCGATAACAACAACAGTGTATAACGGGTGTACTTACTACGCATTAGGCATTTTGCACAATGGCAGAAGGGCAGCGGCTCCAGGATAAAAAGCCCCCTAGGGGGGTTATACAACCGGGCAAAAAGGAGCGCGGTTAGCCCCTCAAATTATTAAACAAATAAAAAGACTTACCAACACGAAGAGGAGATGAACAATGGAAATGAGTTCACACGAAGAGTGGAGAGAGATAGAAGAGGTTAAAGGAGTATATTCAGTAAGCAATTTGGGAAGAATACGGAATAACAGAACAGGAATGGTATTAAAACCTGTAAAGTTACCCAAAGGATATACGAAAGTTAATCTAAAGATCAATGGCAAGAGTATAAATAAGCAGATACATAGACTAGTAGCAATAGCCTTTATAGATAATCCAGAGAATAAGGCAGAGGTTAATCACAAGAATGGCGTTAAGGATGATAACCGCGTTGAGAATCTTGAGTGGGTGACGCAGGAAGAAAATCTGAGGCACGCCTATGAAACAGGATTAGTAAGGCATAAGGATGGGCGCTATTCGGGCTATCTTTATCACCTATGGACAACAAGGAACTCAAGAGGCTATACATGGTGCGACGAATGGCAAGATTTTCTAGTATTTAGAGAATGGTGCTTGGGTAATGGATATTCAGATGGATTTTATGTAGTGCTTAAAGATTCTACAAAGGGATATTCACCTGATAATTGTTATATATCAAAAACCATAGTACATCCATCAAAGAAATATGATTGTCATGGAGAGTTGTTGGATTTCAAAGAGATAACCGAGAAATACGGACTTACAGAAGGTTGTATTAAATATCGATTACATAAAGGCATGAGTTTGGAGGAAGCTGTCATGACACCTAAAGTAAAATCCAAAGAGAATAATCTGAGAGTGAGATTAAGTGAACGGCATTATAAATATATTCTTGAAAAATCTCAGAAAGCAAATATGACAGCTAGTGCCTATGTTCGTGAGTTAATTGATAAAGACATCCAAGAACAGAAGGCGAAGTCATGAAAGACGATGAGAAGGGAACATATCTGCGAGTGCTAGTTGACCGCGAAATGCTTAGATATCTGCTGAAGAGGTCGGATAAGAATGGGGAGAGCATGAGCAAGTATGTCGGAAGGCTAATTAGGCTAGATATGGCGAGTAGCCCTAAAGATTTTTCCGAAAAAAAATAAAAAAAGGCCTTCATGGGAAATCTAGGTACAGGGAGAACATACTCCTTATCCTGTGAAGGCTATAAATATAAACTTTTGGAGAGAAGAAATGCTGAGAGTTGACTTAACAATCAAAGGGCAGGTATGGAATATTCACATCAATGAGGACAGCTCAAAACTAGGCACGAATTATCTGGATAATGAGATTTGGGTAAATGGTGATAGGGAATTGATTGAGAGGAACTTAAGGCGATTCCTAATGATAGCTGTAGATTGTGAATATGTGGATGTGCCGGAGCCTAGTAATGACGAGATAGAAGTCATAGTTCAAAAGGTCATGAACGCTTATGGAATGAAATTATGAGAGAATATAGCGAACAAGAATACATACAGAAATTTCAGTTAAACTGTTGTCCTAAATGTGGCAGCAGAAAAGTAAAGACATTCGATAGAACAAAGAGTCAAACACACTACATAGTTTATGTGTGTGGTGGTTGCAAGAATGTAATTACCAGAGAAATAAGTTAGTTAGATACACTTCCCATGTATCATTATCATATTCATATGACACCTTTCAACCTAGTAGCCTGAAGTGGCTGATTAAAGGAACTTCAAATGTTCCGCTAGGGATTAAGTCACGAATTTGCCAATCATATGTGACTTCTCCTTTGAAAAAATTATTTAGTGGTTCCTATGGGCGTTTATGGAATGCTGAATACTGGTTCGAATCCAGCCATAGGAAATTAACTTCACTTTCCCCCACAAACAAGTGAAACGGAGGCTTGGCAACCAACCTGCCAGGTCTCCACCTATTATACGGAGGCTATTTTTTTGCGAGATTATCCATTTTACAAAGATAAAATAGGCGAAGTCATAGGAAAACTTCGTATAGAATGCCAGAAAGACGAAAAAAAGCAGGATAAGAAGGAGATTTACGAATTATATAAGGACCTTGAAGCCTGTTGTCAGTATGGCTATCTTTATGATGCTCAATTCAAGGATTATTACAAGCAATACACGGAATACATTAAGGAAGTTGCGCTCAAAAGGGTAACAGATGACAAAAATCGGGCAAAAATATGGAGAGAACTGTATTGGGAAGTCGTGAAATTAGAATCATTCCCATTTTTTGAGTCATTTCTCATCTACATGGAGCATAAGCGTGAGTATTCTAAGCGCTTTTATGAACCAAGGGCAAAAACCCTAAAAATTGTTGTTGATGATTTGCAGAGATTAGAAGATAGCAAGACTCAGAAGATGCTTACAGAATCTTTGCCATCACGAACAGGAAAGTCAACACTTATGGTTTTCTTTGGAGATTGGATAGAACTGAGGCATCCAGAATCACACAATGCAATGTGTACGCACTCAGGTTTCCTTGCAGATCACTTTTACAAAGAAATGTTAGAGACAATGACATCACCTGAATACTGTTATGAGGAGCTATACACATTCTTTAACCCTGATAAGAAGTTTATCGAGGATAAATCAGCCGAAAAAATGACAATATCTCTTGTATCTAAAGGCGATTTTCCAACATTTACTTTTAGAGGTATAGACGGAACATGGACAGGAGCCATAGATATATCAAGCGATGGTTATTTATTTATAGATGACCTTGTTAGAGATAGAACACACTCATTATCGCCTAGAAGAATGGATGATACATTTTCTGAATATCTTAACAAATGCGTGGACCGAAAAAATGAGGGTGCCAAAGAGATTATGATTGGAACATTATGGAATGTATTAGATCCTATTAAGCGTCTTGAGGAAATGTACGGAAATGATGAGAGGTATGTCTTTAGGCGCATTCCTGCATTAAATGAAAATGGAGAAAGCAATTTTGACTATGAAGTAAAAGGCTTTTCCACTGAATACTACAAGGATATGAGGGATAAACTTATTAGAGCTGGAAATGAAGCTGAATGGATGGCTAAATTTCAGCAACAGCCATATGTAAGAGAGGGTATTCTCTTACCACTAGACCAGCTTGGATATTTTAATGGCATACTTCCTGTAGGCCATAAGTATAGATTTGCTGTCAACTGTGATGTGGCTTTTGGTGGTGGAGATAGCGTATCAATGCCTATAGGACTTCATGACCAAACAGACGATATTATTTACATCGTGGATTGGTATTTTAACTCAAGTGGAGTTGCGATTACTGTACCAGGAATTGTAGATATGATTATCAAACATGGTATTAAGAATGTTACATTTGAGGCGAATGCCGGTGGACAGCTTTACGCATCAAAAGTACAGGAAGAATTGAAAAATCGTAACTATTTATGCGCTTGTGATAGCGTAAGAGCGCCTAATAATGCGTCAAAAGAGGATAAAATCAAGGCTTGTGAAGGTGTGATTAGGCAAAAGTTTAGATTTTTAGATAGTACAAAACATAGTCCTGAAGAATTTGACGGTGAAACGACCATTTATGAGCGGTCAGTTGATTATGAAAGGGCACTTGAAGAGATGGGAACCTATGTAACGATAGGTAAGAATACACATGATGATGCTATTGATAGCATTTCACAGATAGCAGAACGAGTATTTGATACTATGCAACGAAAAGCAGTAGTGATGAATTGTCCATTTTAGGAGGGAAACATGACAGCAAAACAATATTTACAGCATTATAGATCAATTGAAGGCAGGTATAAAGCTGCTGTAGAGGATTACAAAAATGTTGAAAATGAAATGATTTCTCTAAAAAGTCCTAGCTTTGGGGATAAAGTGCAAACTAGCCCTCAAAATGATCCTATTGGTGAAATAGTTATCAGTTTAGAAAAACAAAAAGTTAGAGTTGGCATAAATATCGTTAAATATAGGAGCCAAATGCTTACTGTTCGTAAGCAAATTACGGAATTGGAAAATGTGGACAATGATTTTTGTGTGATTCTGTTGCTTAGATATGTCATGTACAAAGATTGGAAGTTTATCTGCAAGAGTCTCAATGTTTCAAGAGCACAAGCTAATGTAATTCATGGCAGAGCCTTACAAGAATTTGAGAAAAAATACGCAGAAACATACCTGGATTTCTAAATCAAAGACATTATAGACATTTTAGACATATTAGAAATTGCAATATATCAATAATTATGATTTAAATAGAGTTGGATAGGTAGGAAACACAGCCTCTCACATTTTGTGAGGGGCTTTTTTATTGGAGAGTAAAGATGATAGATAGAAACGATAGTTATTCAAGTCCTATTTACAACACAAAGTTAGGGCGAAGAGTGATATATACCCCTGCGGCATATGTTACAAGGGAAAACTTAATAGATGTTCTTTCTTCAGCAAGATCTGTTCATATGCAGAATGTTAGCGACATCAAATATCTACTCCGTTATGAAAAAGGCGACCAGCCACTTAACAGGGTTAAAAAGGTCCGCCCGGAGATAGATATATGTGATGTTGATAATATAGCGAACCAGATTACAGAGTTTAAGCTAGGCTATGATTGGGGATATCCAATTACTCTTATACAGAGGGGGCAGAAGTCGGATGTTGATTCAGAATCTATCGCTTTGCTTAATGATTTTTATGAGTTGGCTGGAAATAGAGGAAAACAACAGGAACTAGCAAGATTTGTTGAGATAACAGGTGTTGGATATACATATGTTGACCTCAACAACGACTATGAAGAAGGCGAAAGTCCATTCACACTTGATGTTTTAGATCCTGAGTTTACATTTGTAGTTCGTAGCACATATTACACAGATAAGCGAATTGTTATGGCTGTCACATTCAGTGATACGGATGAAGATGAAAACACTATCTACACTTGTTTTACTCAGAACAGCAGATTTGTAGTTAACAGCAAGAACCAAATTACAGAGTTTGCAAATTACCTAGGGATTATCCCTATTATCGAATGGGTAAGAGCATATGACAGAATGGGATGTTTTGAGAGACAGATTCCTGAAATGGATGCGCTGAACCTACTAAATTCGGACTTCCTTAACGATGTTGACCAAAACACACAGGCCATATGGCACGCCAACGATGTAGATTTTGCTACTGAGGAAATAGAGAATGAAGATGGTACTGTGACTACTAAAGTTAAAAGACCTGAAAATGGTCAATGGCTACAGACATTTACTAACAATAACGGCAATAAGCCTTCTATAACACCACTTACAGTTAATTATAACTACAGTGGAGTGCTTAACAATATTGTTACCAAGAGACAGACGATATTACAGAAATGTGATGTGCCACAGAGAAATGATAATTCTGGTGGTTCAACAGGCATAGCCATGAGTGATGCGTCTGGCTGGAGTGCCGCTGAAGCATCTGCAAGCAAGAAGGAAAACATACAGGATTTATGCAAGTGTGCTGAACTTAAAGTCGTGTTTAAGGCTATAAGAAAACAGACAAAATTAGGTGCTGATGATCCTATCAAACAGCTTTCACTTGCTGATGTCAAGCCATACATAAAGCGTCAGAAGTCTTATGAAATGACAGTTAAGACTAATGCGTTTGCAACAATGGTTGCTCATGGTATCAATGGCCTTGACGCAATTCAGAGTATTAACTTCTTTGATGATCCTAGCCAGGTTTGGGAGAGAAGTAAGGAAACAATTGAGAAGTATCAAGAAAAAACCTTTGGAGAAGAACCTGCGCAGGAACAAATTGAAGTTGATACAGAGTTATCGAGCGATAGAGTAACAGACCAAATTGATAATAGTCCAAATATAACAGGGTGATAAATGGCGATACAGAATTTCGATAAACTGAATATTCTTAAGAGAAGGTCGGAGCCATATGAAGAATACTTTAGGGTTATGGATTTGCCACCTAAAGAACTTGAAAGGCGAATAAGACTAGCTATGGATATGGAAGAGGCCTTCGCAACATTCTTCGAAATCATAATGATGGGCGTTATCAGTGAGGCAACAGTTAAGCAACAGCTGACTTATGACATATACGATATTTTGGGCGACACAAAATACTTTGAAACTGAGGAACAGAAAGACAAGTATATTTCAAACCTAGTAACTGAGACATATCGTAGCACTATAGAGAACCTTGCAAAATACCCTAATGATTACGATTATACGGGAGAATCGCCTTATTGGACATCCACTGACAGGGCTATGTTTATAGCCGAAGAGGAATCAAACACTGTACATAACAGCAGAGAGTTTATTGAAGCAAGTGGATTAGGAAAGACACATAAGATTTGGATGGATTATGGCGATGATAGGGTAAGACCTACACACCAGATAGTAAATGGAGCAAAGATACCGATTGGATCTTACTTCGATGTAGGTGCGGCAAAGATGCTATATCCAAGAGATGTAACAAGCGCACAATCAACAGGTGCCTTACATCCTGAAGAAGTGGTCAAATGCAGATGCCGTGTAATTTATGTTTAACAAATCAAGCACCTTAACGGGTGCTTTTTTTATAAATCGAGTAGAGAAACTCGTTAATCACGCAAACAAAAATACGAGCAGAGAAGCTGACGAAAAACGCGAAGTTTATATAGCAGAGAAGCTATTCAAAAACGCAGAAAGGACAAAGGTAAAACTTTATGGAAGAGAACACAAACGCAACAGCAACCGAAGCAACTAATGATGTACAGACAAAGGCTGAACCAACAGCAAAAGTTGATGAAAAGCCTACCACACATTCAGCAAATGCAGAGGAACAGCTACAGCAATTGATGGTCGAGAATGCAAAGCTAAAACGCGCTATGGATAAAGCAAGCAGCGAGGCAGCCGACTATAAGAAAAAGTACAATGCGACACTTTCCGAACAGGAAAAAGCGTCAATAGAAAAAGCAGAGGAACAGGCAAGGCGTGATGAACGCTTAGCAGAGTTGGAGCGAGAGGTATCGGTCCATAAATTTACAGAACAGTTCCTTGATCTTGGCTATGACAAAGAATCAGCAATCGCAGCGGCAACCGCACAGGTTGATGGCGATATTGATACGCTTTTCAAACTTCAAAAGAAGATTATCGATGAAAAGATTTTGGCTAAAGAGCAGGAACTTATAAAAGACATTCCGCGAGCAAAAACAGGTGTCTACGCTTCGATGACAAGGGATCAGATTATGGCAATCCCTGATAGAGAAGAGAGACGCAAAGCAATGGCGGAGAATTGGGAATTATTTGATAACTAATTATAGGAGGATATAACAATGGCTAATGTAACAACTAGTGCAGAGACAAGACTTTCAAAGTCTGCAAACTTCGCTCGTGTAAGAGAGCGTGAGTTCGTTGAAATTTTTAATGGCGATATTAGAAAACTTGTTGAGGCTCTTGGTGTAACAAGAAAGATTCAGAAAGAATCTGGTTCTATTCTTAAAGTAATGAAGGTTACAGGAGAACTTCAGAATGGTGCTGTACCAGAGGGAGAAATCATTCCACTTTCAGAGTTCCAGACAACATGGGAGCCTGTAGGAGAGATGACATTTGATAAGTGGAGAAAGGCTACATCAATCGAAGCTATCAATGACAAGGGATATGACCAGGCTGTAACAGCAACTACAGATAAAATGCTTAAACTTGTTCAGAGAAAGATTAGAAGTGATTTCTTTACATTCCTTGCAACAGGTACAAGAACAGCTACAGGTGATGGATTCCAGGACACTCTTGCTAACGCATGGGGACAGCTTCAGGTAATCTTCGAAGATACAGATATCGATTCTGTTTTCTTCATGAACCCACTTGACCTTGCAGGTTATCTTGGATCAGCAAGTGTTTCACTTCAGACACTTTTCGGTATGACATATCTTAAGAACTTCCTTGGACTTGGTGATGTATTCCTTAACAGCGATGTTCCAAAGGGCAAGATTTATGCTACAGCTAAGGAAAACATTGTACTGTACTACATCAACATGGGAACAGATGATATCGCAAGAGGATTTGATTTCACAACAGATCAGACAGGACTTGTTGGTATCACAGAGTCAGCAGATAAGACAAGACTTACTGTTAACGATACAGTTGCTTGTGGTATCAAGCTGTTTGCTGAGAACCTTTATGGAGTAGTTGTAGGAACAATTGGAGATACACCTTCAGCTTAAGACAAATAAAAGCGAGGACATAATATGGATGAACAGACATTCAATCAAATTTTAGATTCCTTAAAAATCACATTGGGTGTTACGGAGGAACGCGATATAACCATATTAACAGAAATCCTCAACGATGCGATTACAGAGATTATGGAGGCAAGGCATTATCCTAGTGATATGTCTGCCTCTGATATCGAAAGTGATATGCAGAAATTCATATCTAATATTAAAAAACTGTCTAAATACGACTATAACCAGATAGGTGCAGAACTACAGAGTTCGCATAACGAAAACGGAGTTTCCCGTCAGTATATAGATCGTAGGAAATGCTTTGATGGTATTGTTCCATATTGCAGACAGTTTTAGTAGATGTGCGTGTTGAGGGTGTTGTGCCTTCGTGACATCCCTTGATGCAAGGGTGTGTGTATTATTGGTGGTGGGCTACACACTATTTAAAGAAAAACGAGGTAGAGAAATGGCAAATTATTTACCTGTTATTATTTCAGCTTTAGCCTTGTCATTTTCTATCTATATGGGCATTAGAAATAACCGAAAGGATGATGCCAAAGATATAACTGATAAGGTTGAAAGAGATACAAAAATAAATTGCAAACTTGATGAAATATCAAGTGATGTAAAGGATATTAAGTTTGATATATCGGCTACAAAAAACAAGGTTGATGACATAGACAAACGCCTTGTTGTAGTCGAACAATCAACAAAATCTGCACATCATAGAATTGATAGAATAGAGGGCAAGGAAGTAAACTAATGCGTCAGTTAAAGAAAAACAAACAGAAAATGTTCTATTCGGAGCCGAAGAACAATAAGATATATGACTCTAACGGCAATACGCTGGTGAACGATGAAAATAATTATATTGTTTCTCAAATGAAAGATGCGCCAGAACCTACAGAGGATATATATGCCAGAGATGAAGAAGGCAATATTATTTATACCAATGTTGATGGTGAGTTGATTCCAGTTTTAAGCGAAACAAAGAATAACTATGAACCGCCAACTATTTTTTATGCAAATATTTCCTTTAATTCAGGCGAAACGACAATGGCAGAATACGGACTTAATGTTAGTAATTATGATGCTGTGATAAGCGCTGACAAAGGCAAATTGCCATTTAATGAACGCACTTTGATATGGCATACATCTACACCTGAAATTGACGATTACGGACAAGCAATTCCTGAAAGCGCAGATTACAGAGTGGTGGCTATTAAGACATCACTTAACGAAGAGAGATTTATACTCAAAAAGCGAGTTGATGATGAATGAGTAAAGTTATCAAATGCAAATTAGATATTGATTCGTTAGAAAAAGCAATAAAGGAACTTAAAGCTTATCAAGATGAACTACAGGATAAGTTGGAACAATTCATGGATGCTTTACTAAGTGTTGGTTTTACAGAGGCTAGTAGCAGAGCATCATCCTTTATGGGTGACAGCGAACCTGCAAGTGTTGTTAAAGAATACACAGTAAAGGAAAAGGACAGAATAGTTGCAACAATATCTCTTGTAGGCAAGGATGCCATATTCATAGAGTTTGGAGCTGGTATAGCTTACAACACAGGAATGCAACATCCACAAGCTGATGAGTTTGGCTATGGCCCAGGTACATATCCAAGCGAACATCCACCTAACAGAGGAATCAATCCCGGAATATGGGTTTATCGAGAAAACGGTGAGAAAGTATGGTCGTTTGGTACTGAAGCCAAGATGCCTATTTACTTTGCTAGTGAAACAATGAGAAATAATGCAGTTCAAAAGGCGATAGATGTATTTAGGAGTTGATTATGGATTTATTACAGATTGAAAACATAGTTACAACACAATTGAGAGCAAGGGTACCAAAAACAACAGACAACAAATACACACATATGTCATTTACAAACGAAATAAGTGAACAAACACCTAGCTTTCCAAATGTTTATATACATGAGTTAGAGCCTAGTGAAGTCGGTAATACTATTCCTAATAATCAGATACACGCTATTAGAAGTACAATCCAAATCGAAGTAACAACAAATGTTAGCAGGACAGATGCACGAATAGTTGCTAATGCCTGTATCACAGCAATGAAAGCCTTAAGGTATAGTTTGGTCGTAGGACCTACTTATGTTAAGACTAACAACATACACAGATACATTATCCGAATGCGAAGAGTAATAGCAAGCGGAGATGAGTTTTAAAACTAGCACCTTAAATGGTGCTTTTTTATTGAAATAAAACCTAACAAGGAGGAACAAAAATGGGAGCAGCAATAGATCTTAGTACCGCGGGCATTAGAGTAGGTATAGCCTATGAAAGCGCAAGTGGAACTCGCCCAACAACAGGATATACAAACATTCCTGAACCTATAAGTATTCCAGCTATGGATGATGCACCAAATCTTCTTGATGCAACATCACTGAATGAACTGTACTACCATAAATATGTACAGGGCCTTCGTGATCTTGGAGGTGGCGATATCGCTATCACATTCAACTATACACAGGCTTGGTGTGATATGTGGGACACAATGTACGAAACAAACCAGACAAACAAAGCTACAGGAAAGAGAGCGTGGATTACATTCTATATTCCAGGAATTGACGATGCTTTCTTTATGCCTGTTGATATTGTTAAGCGTGGACAGCCTGGAGCAGAAGTTGATGGAGTTATTCAGACAACAGGACACTTTGTTCCAATTGGAGAAGGTGGAGAGCCAGACTTCTACACAGCAGTTAATCCAACAGATCCAGTATCAGCTTAAGGTGTTGAGGTTAACACCTAATTACAAAACGGAATAACCAAATTTATAGGGTGCAATAGTTCTACCATAGGATTGTTGCACCCTTTTTTTTATAAAAATTATTAAAAAACGGAGGACAAACAAATGAGTAAATTTGAAGTAAATGGAAAAGAGTATGAATCACAGGAATTAGACTTTTTATTTTTGCTTAAGTTAGATGAGGACAATGTTAACACAGCCGATATCTATGGTATGTCAGCAATCAATAGTTATTTCTCATTCTGTAGTGGACTTACAAAGGTTCAGGCAGCAAAGGAGATATCTGCTCATGTAATTGCTAATAATGGAGAGTTCCCTAAGTCGCTTATCGACAATTACAACACAGCGTTAGAGGAATCTGGTTTTTTTCTCGCCCTATCTCAGAAGGGAGAACAGACAGAGCAGACGACAGAAGCAGAGGAACCAGCAGAGAGTTCAGCGGAGAAAGAAGAAGTAGCGACTCCAAAGAAGAGAACAAAGAAAGCCTAAAGATTAGGTTGTTCAAAACATGGTTTCCTACTTGCCATTTGTACGGGATGACCGAAGAACAGTTTTGGCATAGTAATCCTGCGAAAATAGAAGTTTATGCGGAAGCATGGAAACAGGAACAAAAGCGACAAAACGAAGTTATACACACTTATGTTGGAACCTATGTTCTTAGTGCCTTAACAACAGCAATAGATGGTGTACTAAATGGCAAGAAATCAAAAGCAAAATATATGGAAAAGCCTATACGACTCTTTGAACTTACAGAGAAAGAAAAAGAAGAAGAACAAAGAAAAGCGAGAGAAGCCTTCCTTGCGTGGGCCAATCTTACTAAATCTAAGTACAAAGATAGAAAGGAGGTTGAGTAGATGGCAGAAACAATAGATAAAGTGCAAGTGGAAGTCGAAGCCATAGCGAAAGGCACGAGTCAAGTCTTTTCACAATTAACAAGTCAGCTTAATACACTTAAAACGGCGTTAAGTGGTCTTGATACTTCTAAGCTACAGAAAGCACAAACAGCTATAAATCCAGCCGGAATGACTAAGGCTGAAAGAGATATAACGAGTAGTGCTAACAAAATTAAACAAGCACTTGCAGGTCTTGAGGCCTATAAAAACGCTGCTCTAAGCGGTGATTCTTCATCGCTGACCTCATTCAATAGGCGTGTTATTTCAATCCAAAGTGCTGTTGATACTTTGCGAGAGAAAATGCAACAAATGGGTGTGACGAAGATTGAATCTTCACAGTTCACGCAGTTAAAAAACCAAAGTGACGAATTAGATGCGAAACTACAAGGACTTAAGTCACAAATGAGTGATGTTCTAAGTGGCAAGACATCTATGAGTAGTAATCAATTCGCACAGCTTACGGATGATATTGTTAACGCAAGAACAGAACTTCAAACTGTTACAGACCAAATGCAACAGATGGTTGGAAGTGGTAACGCTTATATAAATGCAGATACACTCACAGCGAATCTTGAAACCGCAAAGGCCGAAGTGCAGAGTTTTGTTAACACTACAAATAATGCTAAACCGAAGATTGATACGGGTGGTATTAAGGATGCACTAAGCGGTATTAAAGCTAATGCAGAAGATGCGGTCGCAAGTCTTAAGAGAGTGTTTAGCGGTCTTGGATTATCTTCAGGTATCAAGAATATTGGAAGTAGTTTATCCAAGGTTAAAGAAACATTATCTGGAATAGGTAGCGCGGCAACTAAAGCGGCAAACACTGGCTTTATGAAAATCCTTAGATACGGATTTGGAATTAGATCACTTTATGTCTTGTTTAGGCGATTAAAAGAGGCGATAAAGGATAGTTTTACACAACTACAGTATAGTGGTGCTGAGTTTGAGACTACAAGAGCGAATATTGAATCGCTAAAGAATAGCTTAATGACACTTAAGTATCAGTTTGGCGCGGCATTTGAGCCTATATTTAATACAATTGCTCCAGCATTACAGACCTTTATCAATTACCTTGTAGCGGCAATGAATACATTGTCAGCATTTTTTGCAAAACTAACAGGTCGTAGCACTTACTCAAAAGTAGCTGTAGCTACAGCCAAAGTCGCAAGTGGTGCTGGAAGCGCATCTAAGGCTGTTGGAGAATTAAATAAGCAATTACAAGGATTTGACGAACTGAACAACCTAGACCTGGATAGTGGATCTGGTGGAAGTGGTGGCGGTGGCGGTTCTTCTAGTGGTGACAATGTTACCTATGAAGAAGCCAGCGTTGAATCTGCTTTAGGTAGCTTTGCAAGTAACCTTGCCGATATGATTAAGGCAGGTGATTGGGGCGGCGTTGGTACTGCAATAAGTGACAAGATAACAGATGCACTTAATAGCATCAACTGGACAACAATTAAGAATAAAGCAACAAAGTTTGGCACAAATGTCGCTAACTTCTTTAATGGCTTTATTACTACTGATATGTTCAGCTCAATAGGAACAACTATTGCTGAAGCTGTAAACACTGTGTTTACAGGTGCTAATGCTTTCGGAACTACGCTTAATTGGACGAACATAGGAACTTCAATAGGAACAGGGATATCCTCATTCTTCAAGACAGCTGATTTTTCCTTGTATGGAGAGACAGTACATACATGGGTTGGCGGAATACTCGATGCAGGTATCGCCTTACTAGATAATACAGACTTTGAGGAAATTGGTAAGAAGTTAGGTGACTTTATTGAAAGCGTACAAGTTGGTGATTTGATAAGCAAGGTTACAACACTTGGCTCTAAGATTATCACAGCTTTAGGCAAGGCTATTACAGGTTTCCAAAACAACACAAGTGAAAAGGCAAAACTCGAAACAGCGATTGGCGGTTTACTTGGTGTTCTTGCAATTACAAAAAATCTACCACTTACTCTTATACTTGGAGCAACAATAGGTGGCGTTGAGTTAGGTGGAAAGCTCTATGAATGGGCAACTGGTAACAAAGTCAATCAATCTTTTGCCGAAGAAGTTGGAGATATATTTGAGGGCTTTTTTGGTAAAGAGAAAATCAAAGTCGATATATCTGAATGCCTTGATTTTGTAGTGGCTGATATGTGGAGTGGTACACAATTATCAAAACTCCAAACAGGAATTGTAACTGCATTGCGTAGCGCACTTGCTCCAGCAACATTATTTAATAATGAATACTTCAGATTAAGTATTGGCGATTGGATAGTATTTGATGGTGTATCAACAATCATTACACAGATACAAGCCATAGGCGAAAAGATTAAGACAGCATTTAGCAACATATGGAACGGACAGACATTCTCAGAGGCTATGGTCGGTGCTAACGGAATGGATAGCAAAGCCGCCCAGAATACCAAATATTCAAGCGGATTAAAGAAAACACTTCAAGACTTAGGTAAAAATATTGTTGATGGTGTTAAAGAAGGCCTTGAGATACAAGCAAAAGTTACTGTATGGAGTAGTCCTGTTGCACTTTTATATACAGGCATAGTTAATGCTATTAAAGATAAATTTGGCATACATAGTCCAGCAAAAGCAATGTATGAATATGGCAAGTACATATTCCTGGGCATTGTTGAAGGCTTTAAAGAGGCTATGAATAGCAACAGTTGGGGTAACATTGCAAGTGATCTTTATAACTACTTTAGCAATGGAAGTAGTAACAAGATGACAGGCTCTGCATCTGGTAAGATTGGTTATGACTTTAGCGGAACAACTAGCAAACATACTGTAACAATCAATACTAAGATGACAGGACAGGCTAGGAGCAAAGCTGATGTCGATAACCTTAAGACTTCATTTAGCAACCTTAACACTGAGGCATCAAAGACAAACGAGGCAACATA
>Ga0326511_10002288_pt1 | contig 15628 bp, 13 predicted proteins | sample 0_2496_0518_D_FD_203701 | JGI IMG/M metagenome (GOLD analysis project Ga0326511, IMG submission 203701) | Bovine rumen microbial communities from UC Davis, California, United States - 0_2496_0518 | ecosystem: Host-associated > Mammals > Digestive system > Stomach > Rumen | place: USA...
CTGGGGTTTGCAGAATGGACAGGCAATGTCGTTAATGGCAAGCCTGACGGCTATGGTACGATGGTTTTCAAGCGGAAACACTTGATAGACAGTAATGACCCTGACAAGCATCAGGCGGAAGCCGGCGACAAGATAGAAGGCTCGTATCAAAACGGACATTTGGAACAGGGTACTTGGTATAAATCAAATGGAGATTCTGAATTATTGCTGATAGGCCTGTGAGGTGTTGTTATATCATTGTCGTGGGGTGGCTGCTGACGGTCTGTGTCCCCGTCTCTGCTGCCCGGCATTTCAAGTTTTCCCGGCTTGAAACGGCTGCCCGCATGTTGGGCGTTTCTGATAGTGTCAGGACAGATACCCTGGCCTATACCTATTATGTTTTATATAAGCACCAGCCCCTGAAAATCAGGCAAGGCATTCGAGGCAGAGTAGAACATATCGGCATTCCGCTTTTCAATCATGACTATGAGGCAGCATTTCCGTCGCCGGTTTTTGAATGCCTGGAGTATCTGACGCTCTGTCAGCAATATCATCTCACCGAAAACACCTTACCTTTAGCAGACATCAAATTCTTTACGGGTAGTTGGAGCGTGCTCTTCGGTGTAGGCGACCGGAAGACCGTCACGCTGGAAACGGTGAAGGATAGATACTACCTGGTAACATGGCAAGAGGGCCGGCAGACCATTGTTCAGCTTGCATTGCCCGTCAACTATGAATTGCTGACGTGTATGTCCAGGAAACAGCTCTGCCAAGATTTTGTCTGCAGGTTGAATGAGGTGGCATCCGCTGATGCACCCCCAGTAGATTATCAGCACCCGCAGCAATCCTATTACCTGATACCGGAAATTACGCCGGACCAGAACATTGACAGCTTGGGCTGCCTCATCTTCGACCGTTCACGTCCACAAGAGAGCATGGCTAATCTGATGTTAGCTGCCAGCCATGTGGCCCCACTTGCTACTCTGCAGCTGGAACTGGTGCTTGACCATGATAGGCGAGAGCGGCTATCCATACCTTTTCGACGCTGGAATGCATTGTGCAGGAGCTTTGGCTGCCAGCCGTATTTCGGTCTGGAGGACAGCAGCGGGGAAACCATGAGAGGGGTTCAGATCATGTGTAATATCCCTACGGGCTATGACCACGTTCTGTATGTAGAATGTCAGAAGGATGAACTTGGCAAGAAAGACATTCCCTTGAAAGCGACAGCCTATCTGTATGTTCCGTCATCCAACGTGAAAGCGCTGTTTGCTTCGCCAAAGAAGCAACAAAGTAGAACTAAAAGACAAAATAAAATATGAGAAAACCGTTATTACTGATAGGCCTACAGTGGATTCTCCTGTCTGCAATGGCTCAGAATATTGACTTTAAGTTTAGTGGGGGTATCTCAGATGCAGACCTGAGCGCTGTAATGGAAAAGCGCGTTTCCGGTTTGTTGACGGAGCTGAATGCTGCTTGTGCGCAGAATCGTGAGTTGCAATTGGCCTCTTTTCATCTGACTTCGCGTGCCAGTCAGTCCTTGCAGCTGTTATGGAAGAATTTCCATTTCAGCTGTAATGACTCCAAGATCCGACAGTTGTGCCTGCAGGATGTCAACGGTTATGAAATCCGAGGTGTTGCCATCACACTAACCCCTATGGGTAGTAATTTCAAGGGAGAGTTGAACCGCGAACTGACCATCTGCTTTGCACCCGACAAGGAAATAACAGGTGTACACATGGCATTGGCCAACAATTCCTTCGCTTCTATTGTCGGTAAGGGCCGCGATGTCACCGATACGCGCCGTCGCCTGGAGATTCTCAAATTCGTGGAGGATTTCCGTAGCTATTATGATGAGAAAGACCTGGAGGCATTGAGAAACGTATATAGCGATGATGCACTGATTATCACGGGCAAAGTAATTCATCGCAGGAATTTGGGACATGACCAGGCCCAGATGAAACCAGAGATTGTGTACAGTAAACAGAATAAGGAACAATACCTCAGTTCGCTCCAACGCGTGTTCCAGAACAACAAGTTTATTCGTGTGCAGTTCGATAGCATCAGTGTGCGGCGCCATCCTGCCAAGGCAGGCTTCTACGCTGTGACGCTTCACCAGAAGTGGCAGTCCAGCAACTACAGTGATGATGGCTATGTCTTCTTGTTGTGGGAGTTTAAGGAAGGAGCCTCACCTGTTGTCCATGTCCGTACTTGGCAACCAGATATGATAGGCAGTCAGAAATTGGATGAGGACGATGTGTTCAACGAGAATGATTTCTTTATTCCGTAGTTGTTGAATCCTATTTGTTCATATCAGCATGTAGCTTTTCAACGGAACCTGTGACGGGATTGAGGGTCATGTGGGTGACATATTTCTTGAAGAGGGCGCCGCTGCGCAGTTCAACGAAACCGAACTGGCCGGCAAACAAGTCGAAGGAGCCCAACTGCTGGCTTTCGCGATACAGCGTCAGGCGGATGCGCCCTGGCACGTTGACATAGAAACCCTCGTTTTTCTTGTTGTCAGCCTCTCCATATTTCTGGCTGTTGGTGCGGTGTAGGTCTTCTATGGTCATATAGTAGGGGATTCCCGACAGGTCGTCCTTGTCGACCAGACCTAATTTCTTGCTGAGACGGAAGATGACCTCATGGTCGACCTCCTTCTCAGGACATACGGTGATGATTTGCTCCACGGTGTCGCGGACAGTCGTGCCGGTAAACATGGTCATCAGCGCCTCGCGTTCCTTATCTATTTGTGCTATCATCAGACGCAGCTGTTGTTCGTCTTGGGGCATTTCCTCGGCCTCACCCGTAATGAGCAGCTGCCGCTGCATCTGCAGGTCCATGATTTGATTGACGGTCAGCTCTGCCTGCTTAGCCATGTTGCCAGCAGCCAGCGCATCGACGGTCAGGAATTGGCGCGGATTGATGGCTGGGGCTTTCGGAGCAGGGGTAAAAGGCACTAATCCCTTTTGCTTGACGGGTTCGTCGTTGACGGCCAGAAGGACACCATCGTCAGAGAGTTTGATCTCAGCCGTCTCACTCTTTCCCTTCAGTTCTACGGAGTAGCATTTCGAAGTGTCGCGGACGCCCAGTTGGGTGATTCCGAAATTAGCTACGCTGTATGTCACCTGTTCCTCCTGTTCTATGCCAGCCAGATGCAGGTATTTGTCGGCATACTTGGCATATTCGCCGGGTTTGTAGGTTTTCTTCTCAATCAGCAAGTTGATGCGGATGGCGGTCTTTGGCAGGAAATAGGTCACACCTTCTGCTGTACGTCCCGCCTTCATCTGCGTGGTAACAGGCTGTGCCATCAGCGTGGCACAAATCATGCATAGTGTAGTAGTTAATAGATTCCTCATGTATTGTAAATGTTATTCTTTCAATCGCTTGAATGCCTTGGACAGATTATTGATGATGTCACTCGCAATAAGACTTTCCTCGCCCATTTCCTGAGCTGCCAAGTCACCGGCTAATCCGTGCAGGTAGACGCCCACGATGCAAGCATCCTCTGCTTTGTAGCCCCTTGCCAACAGTCCGGTGATGATGCCTGTGAGCACATCGCCGCTACCGGCAGTGGCCATGCCTGCATTGCCCGTGGGGTTGAAGACAACATGTCCGTCGGGACAGCAGATGGCGGTGTAATGCCCTTTCAGGATGACGTAACCCTTCAGGCGCTCAGCTATGTTGCGGGCTTTGGTCAGCCGTTCGTAGCTGTCGGCAGCGTGTCCCTCCAGCCGGTCTAACTCCTTGGGGTGAGGGGTGAGTATCAGTCCCTTGGGCAACTGCTGTAGCCAGGCGCGGTGATTGGCAAGGATGTTCAGACCGTCGGCATCCACTACGGTGGGGCATTGGGTACGGCGCAACTGGGAGATGAGGGCGATGGCCGTCTGTTCACTCTGGCCTAGTCCCGGTCCTATGCCCATGGCCTGATACTCTTCTGTATCAATGGTTTCTGAGAAAATCGTCTCTTCGCTACATGGTTGTACGATGGCTTCCGGTACGGCAATCTGCAAAATGGCGTTGTTGCGCTTGGGGGAGTTGACCGTCAATTTACCGACTCCCACTCGCAGGCATGCTTTGGCTGCCAAGATAGCTGCTCCGGCCATACTATAGCTGCCGGCTATCAGCAGAGCATGCCCCATCTGGCCCTTATGGACAAAGGCACTGCGCTCAAGCAACCGTTGGCGAATATCGCTCTCTTCCGTGACGGTGAACGAAGTCTCCATCTTGTCAATGCCCTCCTGACTGAGTCGAATGTCAAGGACACGTAGCTTGCCTATAAACTGCTGGTTTTCTGGAAAGAGGAATGACAGCTTTGGCTGTTGGAGGGTAAGTGTCTGTGTGGCGCGGATGATATTCGCCCTGACATTATAGTTGTTGTCCTCAGTCATCAGGCCGGAGGGAATGTCAATGCTCACAATCCTGGCTGATGAGGCGTTGATGTATTTTACCAGCGAGGCAAAACCTCCGGCCAATGGCTTGTTAAGGCCGGAACCGAAAAGTCCGTCGATGATGAGCATGCCTTCTTCCAGACGAGGCGGGTCGAACTCCTGGATGATTTCGTGAAAGTCATGGATGCGCTTGCAGTCTTGCAACCGCTTTTTGTTGGCTGCACAGTCGGGTGATAGGTTGCCGCTGATATTAAACAGGTAGACTGTCACCTGATAGCTCTGCTCGGCCAACATGCGTGCCACAGCCAGTGCGTCGCCTCCATTATTGCCGGGCCCTGCAAACACGACTACGGGCATTGAATTTGCCCATGTGTCAGTAATGGCTCGCGTCAGTGTGCGGGCCGCTCTTTCCATCAAATCGAGACTCGAAATAGGCTCGTGCTCGATGGTATATTTGTCTAACTCTTGAATCTGAGTACTCGTAAATATCTTCATTGCGTATGCAAAAATACGAAAAATATGCTAACTATGATGCTTATTTGCCAAAAAATTAGTAATTTTGTGCCAAATTTAGCATTTTAGACACATGAGTATCATTAAAATCAAGGACAAAACGTTCCAAACATCGATTTCAGAAGCACAGATCAAGGAACGCGTAAAAGAACTGGCTCACCAGCTTAGCGAAGACTTGAAGGGCAAGAATCCCTTATTACTTGGCGTGCTGAATGGCTCGTTCATTTTTGCTGCTGACCTGATGCGCGAGATGACCATTCCTTGTGAGATATCTTTCGTGAAACTGGCTTCTTATCAGGGTGTCACATCGACAGGCAAGGTGCATGAGGTGTTGGGCATTAATGAAGACCTGGCAGGTCGAACCGTGGTCGTCGTTGAAGATATTGTCGACACGGGTCGCACCATGAAACAGATGATAGAGTCGCTGGGAACCCGTCATCCGGCCTCAGTGCATGTCTGCACGCTATTTGTCAAGCCAGACAAATTGCAGGAGTCGCTGAATATCGAGTATGCCGCCTTCTCCATCCCCAACGATTTCATCGTGGGCTACGGATTGGACTATGACCAACAAGGTCGCCAGCTGAAGGAAATTTTTACGTTGGTTGAGAATCAAAATTGAATGAGACAGATTAAGCTACCACACCTGCCCGGTGAAGCAGAGGTGCGCAAAGGCGACCTGCTGCCCGACCAATGGTTTAAAGGTAAAGAGACACGAATTAAACAAGATAGACAAGAAAAACGAATCCAAATGAAGAATATTGTGATTTTTGGTGCCCCTGGTTCTGGTAAGGGCACACAAAGTGATCTGCTCATCGAGCACTATGGGCTGGGACATATTTCTACAGGCGATGTGCTTCGTAATGAAATCAAAAAAGGTACCGACCTGGGTAGGACGGCACAGTCGTATATTGACAAGGGAAATCTGATTCCAGACGACCTGATGATTAGCATACTGGCCAATGTCTATGACTCGTATGGGCGTGGCCATAAGGGTGTCATCTTCGATGGCTTCCCCCGTACTATCCCGCAGGCTGAAGCTTTGAAGAAAATGCTTGATGAGCGGGGCGACAAAGTGGCTGCCATGTTGGAGCTCGATGTCCCGGAGGACGAACTGATGACACGACTCATCAAACGCGGACAGGAGAGCGGACGTGCCGATGACAATGAGGAGACTATCAAAAAACGCCTCGTGGTCTATCACTCGCAGACCCAACCCCTCATTGACTGGTATAAGAAGGAAGGACTGCACTACCACATTGACGGATTGGGTACTTTGGAACGTATCTTCGATGATATTCGGAAGGTTATTGACAATTTGTAATGGAAAGTAATTTCGTAGACTATGTAAAGATTATGTGCCGCTCCGGCAAGGGCGGACGTGGTTCTATGCACCTGCGTCATGTCAAGTACAACCCCAATGGCGGCCCTGACGGCGGCGATGGCGGTAAGGGCGGCAGCATTATCCTGCGCGGTAACCATAACTATTGGACCCTGCTGCACTTGAAGTATGAGCGCCACATCTTTGCTGAACATGGCGGCAATGGCGGAAAGGACAAGTGTCATGGCACCGACGGCAAGGATGTCTATATCGACGTACCATGTGGTACGGTGGTCTACGATGCCGAGACGGGGAAGTATGTTTGTGATGTCACTTATGATGGTCAGGAGATTGTTCTGCTGAAGGGGGGCCGGGGTGGCTTGGGTAATTTCCAGTTCCGTTCAGCTACCAACCAGGCTCCGCGCTATGCGCAGCCAGGAGAGCCGATGCAGGAGATGACTATCATTCTGGAACTGAAACTATTGGCTGATGTCGGCTTGGTGGGCTTTCCCAATGCTGGTAAGTCGACACTCCTGTCAGCGCTTTCCAATGCCCGTCCGAAGATAGCAAACTATCCCTTCACCACCATGGAACCTTCGTTGGGCATCGTGGGCTATCGCGACAACAAATCCTTTGTCATGGCCGACATTCCGGGTATCATTGAGGGCGCTGCCGAAGGCAAGGGGCTGGGACTGAGGTTCCTGCGCCATATCGAGCGCAATTCGCTGCTACTCTTCATGGTACCGGGCGATACAGATGACATTAAACGCGAGTATGAAATCCTGCTCAACGAACTGCGACAGTTCAATCCCGAGATGCTTGACAAACACCGCGTGCTTGCGATTACTAAATGTGACTTGCTGGATGCCGAACTCATAGAGATGTTGCGCGAAACACTGCCTGACGACTTGCCCGTGGTATTTATCTCTGCTGTTGCCAATATGGGGCTTGACGAGCTAAAGGATGTACTCTGGCGTGAACTGAATGCTGAAAGCAACAAATTGGCCTCCGTCATGCAGGAAGACACGCTGGTTCATCGCGACAAGGACATGATACGTTTCGCTGAGGAACTGGCTGATGAGGGTGAAGACGGGGACATCGAATACATTGACGATGAAGAGGTAGAGGACTTGGAGGATTATGAAGATTTTGAATATGAGGATGCCAGTGAGAAATAGAGAATCAGATGGTCTTTATGGCATGAAGTCATGGACATATCGCTTCAGGGGTTCTACAGCTTCTGCATGTTTGGGGTCGTAGCGCAAGATGACAGTAATGAAGCGTGTGCTGTCATCAATAACCTTTGTGTAGTATTCATAGTCTCCTTCCTGACCGGTATGGATGCTGTAATTGTCTTCTGCCTCCAGCAGTTCTGCTCCCATACCCATCATCTGCTGGCCTGGAGTGCGGAAGATGTCCTCGCCGCCATCCATGCGCTGCTCCATGAACGACATCGAGACATCATCGGTCATGAATACTTCCATTTGGTCATCCTCCAGATATTGGTGGCGTAAGTAGGAGGGGTAGGTGATGTCGAAACCTAGAGCATCGCTATGGTAGGTGATGTCGGTCGACTTGCTGAGTTCTATATTCAAACTGTCATCAGGCGTGATGACATTATTGAACGACTTGAGCTGCTGGCGATTGCCACAGGACAGAATTGTGAGAAGAAAGAACAAGTACAGAATCTTGGACATAGCTCGTTCCCCCCACCTTATTTCTCAATGAGTGCCACGGCATAGGCGGAGATGCCTTCTTGACGACCGGTAAACCCCAACTTCTCAGTGGTCGTAGCCTTAATGGAAATGTTGTCAGGGTCGGTTCCGATGACGTCTGCCATACACTGTTGCATCTCTGGGATGTGGGGATTCATCTTTGGACGCTCAGCACAGATGGTCGCATCGATATTGACCAAATGGTACCCCTTGGCAGCTATCAGTTCTATGGTTTTCTTGAGAATCACCTTACTGTCCATACCCTCTGTTCCGGCAGAGGTGTCAGGCCAATGGTAACCGATGTCGCGCATGTTGGCTGCCCCTAAGATGGCATCGCAGATGGCATGTATCAGTACATCGGCATCGCTATGGCCCAACAATCCCAACTCATATTCTATTTTGATGCCTCCCATCCACAACTCCCTGTTGGGCACTAGACGGTGGACATCGTACCCCATACCTACTCTAATCATTGATTGATCTGTATTATGTGTTATCTCTTAAATAAGTCTTTGATGCCATCCATATCGAAAGCCAGTGAGAAGCGTAGCGTCTGGTCAAGAGGGTTGCTTTTGGCCGTAGCAATCACATAGCCAACATCCAGTGAGAAGACGCTCATGCGGAAACCACCACCTACGGTGAAATAGGTACGGTTGCCCTTGTTTTCTGCCTCGTGGTGATAACCGGCACGCAGTGAGAACTGGTCGTGATAAACATATTCTGCACCAATACTCCATTGTATCTCCTGCAGCTCTTCTTTGAAACCGCCCGGGGCATCGCCAAAGCTCTTGAATATGCCCGAGATGGAGCTGACTTCATTGTATTCGTCGATGACACGCTGTTCATAGTCCTCTTTCGACTCTCCGTCGTTCTGCTTGGGAATGGTGGGTACCAACAGTTTGTTGGCGTCAGCGGCAATAGTGAAGCGGTTATACTCGTCAACGGGAACCATGAGCGAAGCGCCTATCCTGAGATTGGCTGGCAGGAAGTTCGAGCGGTCATCACCGAAATATTTGATTTTCGAACCTACATTCTGGATGTTCAGGCCAAGTCCTAACTGGCATTCACGTTGACCGATGTTGATAAAGTTCTGATAGTAGCAGGCCAGATCGGCAGCAAATGCTGAGGCTGGTTGCGCGTCTTCGGTATAGTCGTAGCGCAAGTCACTGTAAAGCCAGCGGATGGCAGCAGCGATAGAGAACTTTTCACTCAGCATCAGCGAGGCACCGACATCAAGTGACATCTCATAGGGCTTGACGGTCATGGCATTGTCTTCCATCGACGTCATTACCTCACCCAGCGAGAAGTAGCGTAGAGAACCGCTTACAGAAGCGTAGTCGCCAATGCGGTAGTAGCCGGCCACATAGGCCAGGTCAATGTCGTTTACCAATTGGCGCAGCCATGGGGTGTAATTGAGCGCAATGCCCGCCCTGCTGATACAGAAAGGATACTTGGCGGGATTCCAATACTGTGAGTTTACATCAGGGTCGGTGGCGGCACCAACGTCACCCATGCCGGCTGACCTGGCATCGGGGGCGATGGTTTGTGAGATGACAGCGTGTTCAATGGGATTGAACTGGCTCTTGGTGTCCTGGGCCTGTGCGCAGAATACCCATAGCAAGGCTACCGTCAAAAGGGCTATTTTGTCTGTTGTCTTCATATTCGTTTTTTATTTGTTGGTTAGAATAATCAGTTTCTTGGCTTTCGAGGCATAGGTGCTGCCTTCACTGCTAATACGCAGACGATAGAGGTAAACACCCGTCTGGAGACGACGTCCATCGTCAACGGTGAGGTCCCAATCGACGGTAAACGTGTTGCCGGAAGAAGCCACACCATTCTCGCTATGAGTCCACAGGTGGCGTCCGGAGATGTCAAATACATCCAGAACGACATCCATTGCGCTATTGATGCGGTCGTGGAGGATGTGGAATGTGGTCTTTGATGAGGCAGGGTTGGGGGAACAATTCAAATCAAGGAACAAAGGCTCCTGCCCTTTGACTACATTGAAAGTCAGTTCTGCTGTCGATGAGTTGTTCATTACGTCCCATGCTCGGAATAGTAGTCGGTGCTGTCCGTAGTCGAGGGCCGGTATGCTGTAGCCAATGCGGCCTCGCGTGTAGGTGCCGAAATCGTATTGGAAGTAGTCGTTCAGCGAATAGGTCTTGGTCATGTCACCATCGATAATCAGTTCCAAATCGTGACCTATTCCGCTTCCCGTGGCATTGATGCCATCTTCGTCTGACAACTCGGCCACAAAGTAGGGTGTGCTATTGACGCTGCCACCATTGGTAAACGAACTGCTGTTCAAGTAGCAGTAGATGCTGGGTCCCAGATTGTCGCTGGCCGTATTCTCGGTGCCGTTCATCACTAACTGGTCACAGTAGCCACTGGCCGTGATGTTTTTTTGGTTGTTGACAGCATAGAGATTGATTAGGGCTGCATTACTCGAATAGGCAATATCCTTTGGTACTACGAAGCTGAAAGTAAAGTGGCCCTGTCTTACGCTGTCATTACCGCTGAAAATAGTATTCGGACGGTCGTAGAAGGTGAAAGACTCGTCGGCTTCTGTGGCATCGTTGAGCTTGCAGACGATCTGTTCTCGGGCATCACGTACTACCACTGAAACGACACCGTCGAAAGAGCTGTTCACATGATCATCGTAGGTTAGCACACGACCTTTGACAATGGCAGCGGTACCAGCTTTCAGCGTCAACCTGGTATCAGCCGTCATCGCGGTATTGTTAATGGAATCTATCACGATGGACGATGTAGGGAGCGCCAGACGCAGGGCAGGATCGCCTAAGAGCGTATACTGCAGTTTGTTTTCTGACTGATCTGTGCTAATCAGGTCTATCTTTGCCAGTCTGACAGCTTCACCAATCGGCATTGGTTTACCATTGCTGTCAAGACTGAGCACCCGCTTGGTGAATGCCAAATTCATAAGTTTGTTCTGAGGTTGATATACGGTGCGAGTTGTGCCATAGAAAGCAATGGCTCCGCCCTTGGTGTTGAAAAGAGCTGTTTCGCCGATGTTCTCTTCCCTGCCGTCAAAAGGCATAATATCACACGATGCAGTCAGCCATAATGGTAACCGCATGGAAGTGGCAGCAGAAAAGTCGGCCAAACGCAAAACATACTCGTGAGAAATGGCATCGGCACGTCCATGTCCGGAATAGTTCATGATAAGTGCTCCCTGTTGCATCTGCTGCTTGATGAGTCGTGTGACATCGGGGTAACTGTTTCCTGTCGATGAACTGATGCGGGTATAGGCATCCCACATGATACGCTTGACCAGCATTCCCGGACGCAACTGCTCGGTCAGCGAGGCGACGGAGTCGGCATCTTGCATGTGCTTGTTCTGATTGCCGTCATCACCCATGAAGCAGACGGTGTTCTGCCAGATGCCCGCCTCGTTATAGTTGACGTAATTTTCTATCTTGTCCACTACGATGGTGGCTTCATCGGCTGTCAGGGCAGAAATGCGTCCCACAGCCACGTCAGCTTTGTCTCTGTTGACTAGATTCCCTCCCTCGCCATCGTCCAGCATACAGAAAAAGTCATCGCTGGTATAGCACTTGGTATGGCTATACGAATTCTCGCTTTCGTAGCATAGCAGATAGTCGTCTGGCGACGAATTGCTCCATTCGCTGCAGTTCATGCGGTTGTCCCAGGCTCCATCGCCCAATAGCAACAGGTATCGCGGCATGTCGGCCTCCGTCTCAGCTCGATCATAGAGCATTTTCATATAGCGCCGGTAAGCATTGGCATCGGGAGTTCCACTTGAGAATTCGTTATACAGTTCGTCAGCGGGTACGATATTGACGCGCAGCGTGTCCTTCTCTTCATGTAATGCTTTCAGACGCTGAGCTTGCTTGAGCATTTTTTGGGTGGTGGGTATAATGATGACCATGTCGGCAGCCTTGTCTGAATGGTGATTCTGGTTGGTGATGTTGTAGACGTATTCTGGTGTGGGGAATGATGCCGTACTAAGACTTGGGGCTGCTTTGGGTTGATTAGCGTAGATGGATATATAGTCCAATCGTGTACTTCCACTGCTCTCGCTGGTGGTAATTGTAATGGTGTTGGAGGTTTGCAGGTTTCTGACACTTCGGGTGAGTGAACCTGTACGCATGGCTTCTAGTTCAGCTTGCTTCTCAATGTTGACGGAACCTAATAAGGAGTCGTTGATTGATACCGTGACAAGGGCCCCATTGACAGCAGAGAGCACGATGCTCAAGGTCCCAGCCCCCATAGTAGCTGCTGCCATCGTATAGTTTCGAGTGCTGCCAGCTTTGATTTCTTCGCTGTTGTAGAGATTTCGACCGCCCTGATACCAGGCGTAGTTGTCGACCTCGGAAAGGGTGGCATAGTCATCGCCACTGGGATAACAGCTGCTCACGAATGTGACGCTGTCGATAGCCAGTGCTGTGCTGTCGTTCTCTGTCAGGAAGTAGTAGCCATAATCAGAATAGGGGTTTCGTATCCGTTGTTTGTTGCTGTTCCAAGTCACTGGACCGGTAGCATAAAAGAGACGTCGACCGCCAACCGTACAGGTAGGCACCTCCTTCAAATCATCGGTAGCTGCCAAATAGTCGCCGCTGAGTACCTCGGGTTGCAAAGCCCCGCCATAGCCATATATCTTTACCTTATTGAAATCTGTAAATCCTGCCTGTTTAATCAAGTCGTTAGTTAACTGATAGATGCCTGAAGAGGGTACGCGTATCTTGGCCCAAGTGCCATTTTTCAGTACAGAGTTTTCTGCATAGCGCATTTGGGCACTCGAAGCCCGTCGCACTCCCGACTTGGCTGTAGCCTTCACTTTCAACATGAAACTTACTAACTTCTGATACTGGCCATTACGATATACTATCGGAGTAAAGGCCAACTGCAACAGACCCTGTTTGCGCGAGACACCGATGGTCTGGTGGACTGTCGGCATAGCAGGAAGTGTGTCAGAATAGATACGTTGGCAGTGCTCTGCATCATCTACTGACACGGGAATAAATTCTGGATAGGCGATGGATACTGTATAGGCAGAGTCTGCATAATGGTAGCCTAACGGAATAGTGTGGGTGAACACCGGTAATAACGAGTCAATCCTGACTTCCTCTGCTGTCAGGTTAAAAAATCGTTGAGCATGCGTTGAGATGCACGCCAATATGATGACCGATATGATAAAAAGTCTTTTCACTTACAGTTAAATTCCAATACTTTACGTTCTTCCAGCCACCCTTCCAGATGGTCGTCTATGTGCACGGATCCTACACCCACCGGAGTGCCTGTATATAGCAGGTCGCCCGTTTTAAGAGTGAAGAACTGCGAGATGTACGCAATCAATTCGTCTATTCGGTAGAGCATGTCGCTTGTACAACCCTCTTGGACCATCCGACCGTTGATGTCGAGGTGAAAGTGCAGAGCCTGCATATCGCGGAACTTGCTGGTTTCCACCCAGTCGCCAATAACTGCCGATCCGTCAAAGCCTTTGCAGATTTCCCATGGAAGCCCCTCTTGGCGAGCTTTCTGCTGCCAGTCGCGAGCAGTAAAATCAATGCCTACGGTCACGGCGTCATAATAACGATGGGCAAAGCGTTCGGGGATGCTCTTGCCCAGTCTCGAGATGCGTACCACCACTTCCGTCTCATAGTCTACCTGTTGTGACCAGTCGGGTATGAAAAACGGCTTGTGATCCTTCAGTAGCGCTGAGTCAGCTTTTGTAAAGATGACAGGACGCTCTGGTTTATATAACGCACCATCCAGCTCTTTATTGTGCTGGATATAATTCATTCCTACTGCAAAAATCTTCATAAAACTACTTAATTGATGCTGCAAAGATACGATTTTTTCGTAACTTTGCAGCCGTATGATGAAGAAATTATTCATATTGACTTTTTTTTGGACTTTGGCAATAGGTGCCAGCGCCCAAAAGAAGAGTGACCCCCGTTGTTTGCAGTTTATGGGGATGGCTCTGGAAGGAACCATTGATAGTCTGAAGCCGCGTCTTGTGGAGGCAGGCTTTGCTGAGTGGGGCTGTTCCGACGATGGTGAGGACTACTATTATCGTGGCAAGTTTTATGGTATTCGCGCAAAACTGATGGTGAGTATCAATAAGACTACGCGCTTTGTGGAGTCGGCCTATATCACCGTAGGGCCTTATAGTACTCAGCAGATGTTGCAGAAAAACTTCCAATATTTTCTTTATAAAATGGAACAGGAGTACGGAAGTTTTACTAACCGTGACGATGCATGGTACTATATGGACGAGTTTGGCAGTGTGAAGATGTCAATTGTCGACAATGATAATGGTTCGCATGACATTCGTGTATTCTACTATCCGTCATCGGCTTTCTATAAGGATGCACTGACTATGGGACTGCATGGGACAGTGCAAGAAATTGTAACAGAGAATGCCGTGGCTGAAGACCAGTTTATGCGTTTTGGCGAAGATGGAAAGATAGAGAACCCGGACTTGGTGAACCGCGAGTATGACCGGCATGGTTATCTGACCCGTGCCCGTATGACGGAAAAGAATGGTTACAGTGATGTGGAATATGCTTATGACAGCCGGTATCGACTTATTCGCCGAACGCTTACCAACACTATTGCTAAGATACGATATGTAAACGAATACACCTATAACGAGCAAGGGGAGATACTCTCGCAGAATCAAAAGGTCTACGATCATACCAATCGGTGTGTCATGACTATTAACATGCACAATAACTACTTGACTCGTGACGATAATGGTAACTGGACGACTAATTCCTTATCGCTGACTTATTGGGAAGAGGGAAGCCAAAGCCAGCAGACTACTGTTTTGCAAAAACGTGTCATTGAATACTGGGAGTGATTATCAAGGAAAAAAGTTATGGAGAAGAGACAACAGATAGCAGAGCGTCTGGAGGCCCTGCGTGAAGAACTCAGAAGAGAACATCTGAGCGCTTTTATATTTCCTACTACAGACCCACACAATAGTGAATATACTGCAGCCCGATGGAAGGGTAGGGAATGGATAAGTGGTTTCAACGGTTCTGCGGGAACGGCGGTAGTGACACTGAAAAGTGCTGCACTGTGGACAGATTCGCGCTACTTTATAGCAGCGGGACAACAGTTGAGTGGAACGGAATACCAGCTGATGAAGTTGAAGATGGTTGATACGCCAACCATAGCCGAATGGCTGGGACGTGAGTTGGCAGACATGGATGACAAAGCAGTAGGCATTGACGGTATGACGTCAACTACTAACAATGTAGAAGAACTGATTGCCGACCTGCGCCGCGAGGGGGGTATTACTGTACGTACGAATTTCGATCCTTTGCAGCGCATTTGGAAGAATCGCCCCTTGGTGCCGATGAATCCTGTTGAACCACAACCCCTGGAATTGGCTGGAGAGGATGTCGTTTCAAAGTTGAAACGCATTCGCCAAGAACTTCGTAAGCAACACGCTGATGGTATGCTGATGTCACAATTGGACGATATCGCGTGGACGCTTAATCTTCGTGGTTGCGATGTGCACTGCTGTCCAGTGTTTGTCTGCTATCTGCTCATCACTACCCAAACCACCACCTTATTTATATATAAGGAGAAACTGTCTGCCGAAATCATGCAGATGCTCATCAGCCAGGGCGTTTCTATCGACTCCTATGATGCCATAGCAGACAGCCTGCGTCGCTATCCCGACTACAATATTCTCATCGATCCTGATGAGGTAAGCTATA
>Ga0326511_10002289_pt1 | contig 15624 bp, 6 predicted proteins | sample 0_2496_0518_D_FD_203701 | JGI IMG/M metagenome (GOLD analysis project Ga0326511, IMG submission 203701) | Bovine rumen microbial communities from UC Davis, California, United States - 0_2496_0518 | ecosystem: Host-associated > Mammals > Digestive system > Stomach > Rumen | place: USA: California...
CTATAGCTAACGGTATATTCAGTAGCTGGAATTACTGCACCACCATCCATTACAGTAACTGTAGGCTTCTTAGCTGTACCATCATAAGTGTAACTTGTCTGACTTAATGTTATCGTAGGACTTTCTACTGTCTTTGCAGCAATGGTTACAGATAAACTCTGGGCTGCAATATCATTGTGGTTTGCATCGCCCTTTAATCGATAATAAACAGTGTAGCTACCTGCATTCGTGCCCTGTGGGATGGTTGTCGAATAAGTAGTACCATCAAGCGAGTACTGCATTGTACCTGTAGTCGAGCTACCTGCAGTAATCAAATCCTGAGCTTTACCATTATAAACAAGGTTGCTCTTGCCTGTAGGTGGCGTCAGACTGCCGTCGGATGATATTATTGCAAATGTTGTACTACCGCTAACAGTATAGTTTCCACCTGCCACATCAGTGATAGTCACAGTTGCAGTACCGACATTGATATTGTTACTATAGCTAACGGTATATTCAGTAGCTGGAATTACTGCACCACCATCCATTACAGTAACTGTAGGCTTCTTAGCTGTACCATCATAAGTGTAACTTGTCTGACTTAATGTTATTGTAGGACTAACTACAGTTTTTGATATAACTGTGAGAGTTCCATTTACAAAAGAGACATTTTTATTTCTTACGGTTCCTTTACTTACAACTATATCATAACTACCCACATTAGAAGCAGATGTAGCTGTACAAGTGATTTCTGGAACTCCATAAAGCGTAGCTCCTTGAGCTATGTATTCAAATGTGGGATTGTCGACGCCATATTCACGTGTATAGCTTTTCGCTGTTATGGTGACAGCCGGTTCATTTACATCAATATCGCCCCCCTGACCGCCTTCCCAATCAACAGAAGTACTGTCTGTTACTTCCACATCGCTCTGTGCCATGACGGGTAATGACACTCCTAAGCACAAACAAATCAGAAATAGTATCGTCCGTTTCATATCATACATTATCCTACTGTTCCACCAAAGTCCTCATCGATAACATCCCAATTTTCAATACCAACATCCAGGCCTCCCTGTGTCTTCTTCAACTTAATAGTAATTGTATATTGCTTATTAGCTTCTAGCAAAAAAGATTTGTCCAATGTATAGTTGTTGTTATTCCAATTAATCTGTACCAGATGTGTATTGGATATAAACTGGGGAAGAAGTATTGCTGCATAAGTCAAGTTTCCTTTATTATTACAATGTATGTCAGCAATATCGGCGGTAGCTGTTACTGTTCCGCTTTGCAAGTCAATAGTGCCAGATGTCTTACTGCCACTGATTGTGACAGATACATTTTCATCCGTCAACTCACCTTCGCCAAAGCCTTCGCCTGGTGTCACCTTTACTATCAGTTGACTCAGTTGATGAATTAGCATCAAGTTGAACTGTCCATCCATAGGCGATTGTCTTTGAACACTCCCCCATAGAAGGTCGCTCTTCTGCCAAGCATCATCACTGGTCTGATTTGTCTCAACGCTAAATGCCATAGCCCTTGAATCATTTACTTGCCGATTAAAAGGTGCGTAGGCATAGAAATCTGCACATACATCAGTGTTCTGCCAATATATAGGTGTTTGAGGAATCCAGGTTCCATCAGAATAGTCGAGCTGTAGATTGTTAACATAGTTCTCGTTTCTTTCCAACTCTGCATGCACACCATTCTTATAGTTCACCATATATAGACCAGCCTTTATAGTGCTGTTTGCACTATTCGCTTCAGGCGAACGAGTCAGGATATTGACCACTTCCTTTGAAGAAGACTTATGGTTCTGGTCACTGCTGTCGTCGCTGGTGCAAGCCGTGAAAACCAAACCGGTCATAAATCCTGCCAAATACAATAAACTCTTCATTGCAGTAATATGTTTGTCACATAAATCTATTTCCATCCCTCGATGCTGCCGCCAATATCAATCTTAGTCTGCTCAGGATTCTTATCGAGCGTCACGGTAATGGTATGGCGCATTCCAGGCTTTAGCGAGATCTTTCCTTCCATCAAGTAACTCACACCGTCACTAATTACTTCCACCAACGGACGGCGCGTAACGATGTTCTGAGGGACCACACAGGCCACATACTCTGTTGCACTCTTCTGTAAGCAGCGAACACTGCCAGTTCCAGCATAATCATCCTTGGCAGCATCTCCTGTCGAAAGATCAATAACGGCTTTGGTCACAGTCGAGTGGATATACACCTCCGTTGCCTTGGTAATGTCACCCGTGTAGTTCTCCCCCTTTTCAAGTTTTACAACTACGTTCGACAACTTATGGGCAAACGTCATCGTCACAGGCGAAGCCGATGCCTTAACGTCTTTCTTCACAGCCCAAAGAAAGTCGCTTTGCGTGTATCCAGCGGCCGTGCTCTGGTCAGCTTGCACCGCAAACGAATAGTCACTGATATCGTTAACGGTCTGCGAGTAGGGATAGTAGGCATACACATCGTGACTACCATTGTTCCAATATACTTTACGACTCGATGTCCACGACGAACCGTTGTAGGTAAACAGTTCATTGTTGACCTCGTTTCCACCAATTTGTAAAGCCTCGCCCTTAGCCGTTACATAGACACCAATCTTATCAGATTTCTCAAAACTTGTATCCGTTGCACGGGTCACAGCGCGGGTTACAGCACCTGGGTGAACAAAAGCCAATTGTATTTCGCCCTTGTCGGCCATGTAGCCCTGCTCGTTTGTCTCATCACTGCTGCATGCCGCTATCATCACAGCCACTACAGCCAATAGCACATTTTTTTTCATATCGTTTATTTTTTTATTTGTTTTCTTTTCAATTGTTCACGAATTTGTCGCACTTTATCGCCTATCTCACGGAAATTAGTAAGTGTAGGCATCTGGTGATTGCCAGTTACATACATCTTGTTTGGCATCGCGACACCTCGCGTTATTTCAGTTGGCCCCCACTCAAACGTATCCTGCGCACGGAATTTCTCCATCGTCCAGTCTTCACCGGCATAATCTTTGATGCGTTTCCAGATGTCTAAGCGTGAAGGCGTATTATAATAAGGTATGCCATAGTTCATACATGAGTTTGACTCTGGACGGTAGATAAGGCGTGTGTAACCATAGCCACCCTCATAGACGTCCACATAATCGCTATAAACAGGATCGAAAATAAACTCCGCCCAGGGCACGCTCGACAGTTTGCCCGTAGAGGCAAGGTTGGCAAACCAACCACGTCTGTGCATCTCGTCCACATATTGTCTGACTGTTAACGGTGCAAAGGCATTGATAGTAAACGACTCATCGCCCAACTTTCCGAAACCATGACCACCTGCCTCATGCTGAATCACACCTCGCGTGTCCCTTGGATAAGGCTGTTCCGATGGTGGACAGATGGAGAGTGTTTTACCGTCCCACGTATATTCCGTATGTCCCTCGTACTCCGTCGTATTAGGCACTAAAATGACCAATGAACGCCACTGATCTTCCTCCTTCATGGGCGTATGGAGTACGGCATAGTCAAACACCTCGTCGCTCTCGGTAATTAGCTGGTTGGAAGTGTTATCAGTATTTGTTATTGATGAGAGTCCATAGAGCGTACCGAAATGGTTGTTTACGTAGGTGTACATGGTGTTGACACCTTTCTCCTGCGACAGCGGGAAGGTGACATAGACATTGAAGTATTCGCGCATTGAGCGATACGGCTCGATGGCGAAGAAACATTCTGTCTGATACCTAATCAGATCGAGATATGAACCGTCGCTGATGCTTGCGCCGTCCCAGCCGTCACCTGCAAACACGATGTCGATGCCGCCGTTGTTGCCCTTGCTGGCCTTTTGTAGAGTCAAGTAGCTGTCCTCGTCGTACTCATAGTCATATTGCGACACATGGCAGCGGGTCTCAAAATTTTTACCTTCCTGCTCCATGCGGAATACAATGTCGCCCTGACGGTTGCCCGCTCCGTGGTTCAGCATCTGCGCGGTCATGGTGATGCCCACCTTGCCCGTGCCGCTTTCCTTTGAAAGCTTAACCCAGCTTGGTTTTTCAACAACAGTCCAATCGCCCTCGGCGTTCAGCACCAAATCCTCACTGTGATTCTGGTTCAGAGCCTGCACCTGAGCCGGACGGCACACGAAGCCCGAATATTCGGCGATGCGCTTAAAGTCGCCCCAGCCTCGTGCCTGTCGGTATTTCTCCACACACCCCTTGGGCACTTCCAGGGTGAAGTTGTCCTTCGGCACGCCAAGGAAAGCATCCTCACCCACAGCAGGCGGTTCCTCTCCTTCGCAGACGATGGAGTTTAAGCTCACGCACATCGCAAAGGCCCTGTCCTCGATGACGTGTATATCTTTGTGGAACACCACGCCCGTCAGCATGGGGCAGTTCGCAAAGCACCCCCCTGGCACCTTGACTACCTTCTTGGGTATGATAATTGTACCTTGTAGTCGGCTGCAATCTTGAAAGGCACTTGCCTCAATGATTTTCAAGTTCTCTGGGAAAACGATACTACTTATCTTGGTACCGGCAAAACCATTTACACGCTCCAACGTAGAAGGTAGTACTAATTCTCCACTAATCTGAGAGCCACCGAAGCAACCATTAGGAATATTTGTCAAACCTTCTGGCAGAATAAGCGATGTGCAATGCGACCCCTGAAATGTAAAGTCACTTAATTTGCACCCCTGTGGAACCTTGATGGTTCCTGTCAACCTATAGGGCATGTCTGCCAATTCCTTCAAAGATGAGGGCAGGTACATTTCACCTGTTCCATTTTCAACGCCACCATACCAGACTTCTATTCCGTCAGGGAGCTTGAAATCACCAGTTGCAGGACTGTATTGGAAGAAGGAACCCTCACAACGCTTCAACGTAGAAGGTAATTTGGGTAAAACGGTCATTGAGCTTGCACCACCACAGAATCCCCAACCTATTACTTCTACGCCTTCTGGAATGACCAGCGAGCCTGTCAGGTGAGCAGGCGATTGAAGGGTTTGGGGAGCAATGCGCTTAATTCCCTTCTCTGGCATTACTAAGTGTTGGAGCCTACTCTCATAGAACCCGCTAAAGACACTGTCTTCTATCTGTATTTGCTGTAGGTTCAGGTTAATCAGACTCGGCATTGCTGACAAGAAGTCCAAATCACTATGGTTAACATTTCCACAGACCTTCAGGTTCTCGACCGTCTCCCAGTCTATTTTCTGCGCTGTCAGCGCTTCTTGCAAGGTGCCCGGATTCTCAACCTTAACGATGGCATACTGGCGTACCAGTCCCTCATGCAATTCAGCATCGTCCTGCCAAGGAGTAATACTCTCGTCTGTCAATACGAACTCGAATTGTCCAGTACCACTGTGGCGGTTAACCGTAATGGTAAACACATGCATCTTTCCTGACAAGAAGGTAATGCCTGCATTGTTTTCCAACAGATAGCTTTGACCATCCACCGTTATAGATACTATCGGTTTTCCTGCTACAATAGTTTGAGGAAAGACTACTCCACGCCAAACTCCTTCATGCTTCAGGGGCTTGACAGACTGTACATTTCCGTTGCCGACCGTCGTAGTGCCCTCCACTAAGTTGACACTTCCCGAAAGTATGGTATTTTTGATGAGGACGGTTTTGTCGAAGGCTGCCCACTCTACATCCGTGAAACCTGTACCTTGTTCCAGTCGTAACGTGACACCGGCCATCAGGTGCTTATAAGCCAAGTTGACAGTCTCACTGGTAGGCATTATCTTCTCAGCCTTAGCCCACAGCAGATCGCTCTTGGTATAACTTGTCGATGACAACCTACTATCATCCCCAGCCTGATTAGGTTCAACGGAGAAAGCATAGTTAGTAGGCGAGTTCAAGGCATTGTCAAAGGGATAATAGCCATAGAAGTCGGCAGCAGTCTCGCTATCAGCCCAATAAAACTGTGTCTCTGCCTGCCACGTCCCATTCTCTTGTAAGGTAAACCTCACGTTCGAGGCGCGATTGCCTTGTATCATGACTTCACCCTTCTCTCCGTTCTCATCGCGGTCAACAATGAAGACGCCCATCTCATCGCCTGCCACAAAGCCACCGTCAATCACCGCACGGGTTGTGGCTTCAACCGACGGATAAGAGGAACTGATTTTTATAGGCCACTGACTCTGTTTGTTGCCAACGATGCTGTCATGCTCCGCACAAGCAGCCATCAGACAGCAAAATGTAATTATCGTGAATAGCTTTTTCATTTTCTACGTCCTCCTTTCTTGATATAGTCCATGGGTGACCCTTTTTTAATCACAGGAGCGTGATGTTCACTATGCATTGCCTTGACCGACTGCCAAGGCGTTTCTAATACACTACGTGTCAGGAACTTGTCGCCCCATTCACGGCTGTCATTACTGACGAAGCTTTCAAAGTCGAATGTCTCGCCTGCCGCATCCTTGATGCGCTCCACAATCAGCTGGCGCGACCATGTGCTGAAATACGGCACATTGTTGTTCATACACGAGTTGGGTTCCGAGCGGAAGATGCCGTCACTGTGCATGTATGCACCGTCAAAGATGTCGACTAGGTTGCCGTAACGTTCGTCGAAGATGAGGTGGCGCCATTCAACGTCCTTATACTTGCCAGTCAGAGACACATTGCGGTAGTAGCCCTTAGCATGCCCGTCCACCACGTCCTCTACATGTCCACAACAGTTACATGGGCACATCTGGATAAAGGCCCGGTGGTAGATGTATTCATCGGCCAACTTTCCCCATCCATGACCGCCTGCCTCATGCTGAATCAATCCACGGGCATCGTTGGGATAGTTTAAGGTGCTGTGCGGACAGACGGCAATAGCCGAACCGTCGCCATACATCGCCGTCAATCCTTCGTAGGCATCACTGTTAGGTACGCAGATGATGAGCGAACGCCCGATATTGTTTGTAGTGACAGGACACTGCGTGATGTCCTGCAGTACGTAACGGCCTATCTCGTCGAAATCAACTTGTAAACGTCCGCCAATACCAGCACCGTAGATGATATTGAACTTGGTGTTGCGCCATTTGTCGGGTGAGTCCAATGCACCGCTCTCATAGCTCATAGTCATGGCTATCGATACGTTGAAGTAGTCGCGATACGTCTTGTAAGGCTCTACGGCAAAGAAATATTCCATCTCCTGCTCCATGTGCTGACGATAGGTACCAGTGGCAATGTCCTCGGCATCGTAGCCTTCTCCCACAAACAGAATGTCGATGCCACCACGCTGGCCCTTGGTAGCCTTCTGCAACTGTAGTACGCCATCCTCCTCAAGGTCGTAGTCGAACTGCTTCACGTTATAGGTACAAGTAATTGGGTTTCCGTCCTCGTCGTTGCGCCCTAAAAGGAACGTCACCGTTCCCTCACGGTCGCCTTGATTGTGGGACATGGCGTCGATAGTCACCTTCAGTTCCGTCTTCTTGTTGCCTGACGAGGGACTTACGTGAATCCATGACGGGCAGTCGCTGACCTTCCATGAGTCATTAGCATTGATAACCACATCGCGCACGTTACTCTTGTTCAGCAACTTGGCCCGCATGGGTCGGCAAACGAAGTTGCGATAGGTTGAGATTCGCTTGAATTCGCACCAGCCTGGGGCATTCTTGTATGCTTCGACAGCACCTTCTGGCACAACCACCGTAAAGTTATCCTTCTCCACACCGCTGAACGTGTTTCCCTCAATGGCAGGAGGCTCGCTACCTAAGCACTCGATATAGTCAAGCGAAGAGCAACCACCAAAAGCATCACCCAAAATACCTTGTAGACCAGCAGGTAAGATGACCGCAGTCAACTGGCGGCAATTGGCAAAAGCTCCTGTACGGATTTGGGTCACGCTAGAGGGAATAACAAGTGTATCCAGTAAGTTTATGCAATTGTAAAAGGCATAGTCCTCAACGATTTCAAGACCTTCAGGTAGTCTGATATGAGAGAAACCTGTTTCCTGAAACGCATCAAAGCCAATCTTTTTCACAGTGGAAGGCAAATGTAACGTTCCTTGCATTTTATTACAACCCCAAAAAGCGCCTTCACCGATTTCTTCCAGTCCTTCAAGCAATGTGAGTGAAGTATATGAATGATATGTCCATCCAATAGATCTAATTCTTTTAACACCTTGGGGAATAAGCAGCGGCCCGCCTATTTGTTCTGGGAAAGCGTTAATTGCAAATTCTGTGAGGCCGTCAGGTACACGAACTGTACCTGTCATATATGGACAGCCAGCGAAAGCTTCTGCGCCAAGATATTTCATCTTAGCAGGAAGTATCAGTTCATTGGTAAAATAAAATTTATCATTTCTTCCAAATGCTCCATCCCCAATATATTCCACAGTCGAAGGAATATACAATTCCCCGCTTAAGCCATAATTCCCCCCAATACCATATGAGGCAAAAGCTTCGCCACCGATAAACTTCAAACCTTCTGGCAAAATGAGCGAACCACAAAGAGCAGAGCCTGGGAAAGCTTGCTGGCCAATACCCTTCAAACTGTCCGGCCAAACGAAATAACGTAAAGTTGACATATTTTCAAAGGCACCTGCTGTAATACAGTCATCTCCTGGCCATGCCTCATCATATTCCTCCCAGAATTCCTTCTTCTGATCCATCCTTTTGGTACGCAGTTCTTTCAGATTCAGTGCCTCCAAAGATGTCATATTTTCACGAATGTAGTCGAATTGTCCGCCCCCATCCAAGCACCCCGTCAACTTCAGGTTGACAATTTTCGACGGGTTAAGCCCCAAGCTGTCAATGACATCACCGATAAATCGTCCTTCATCGACATGAACCGTTATGTATTCACGAGCAGCGCCATTATGGCTCTCAGGGTCATTCTCCCAGGGTGTGATGCTCTCGCTGACCAATGTTAACACATAATCGCCCTCAGGTAATGACTTGTTTACGGCTATGGTGAACTTATGCAGTTTGCCAGGATAGTACACCATATCAAATGACCGTAGAAAATCATTACTGATGCCATTAACGGTGATGGACAGCAGTGGTTTATCGGCACTGACGGTCTGTGGGGCTACAACAGCACGCCACTCGGTTCCACGTTGTTGGGGTGTAATAGAACTGACATTACTGCCTGATAATCTCACCTCGCCAGTACCTATATTAATAGTAGTCGAAGTTCGGATGTTCTGCACTAAGACACTCTTTTCCAATGTAGCCCACTCACCTTTGTCAAAATTGCTACCCTCGACTAGCGTCACCTCTACCCCAGCCATTACATGTTGGTGCTTCAGGTGGATGGGCGTACCTGCCGCCACGTCCTTGGCCTTGGCCCATAGGAAGTCGCTGGCCTCATAACCAGTGATGGTTTTGCCCTTTACGGTGATGTTTTGCTTACTCTGTATCGTAAAAGGATAAGCATCCACACTGCTCAGTTCTGCATCAAAAGGATAGTAGCCGTAGGCATCGGCATGCGTATTCTTATCCTTCCAGTAGAGCTGATAGCTACCCGTCCACTTACCGTGGCTCGCGCTATAAGTAAAGCGCACATTGTCAGCATAGTTACCACTAACCTTCAAGGTCGGGGATTGCATATTCCCTCCTGACGTGGTTTCATAGTTGACCACATACACGCCTATCTGGTCACCATCGGCAAAGCCTCCATCACTGGCACGCGTGACGTATTGCTGCTGTATCTCGGCATTCAGCACCATTTGGTCACCACCTCGAATGCTATTGCCATCCGTGATGTCCTCATGACACCCGCAAATCAGTGCCGCCAGTCCCAATAATAATATCTTCTTCATAATGTGGTAGCAAATTATTCATTCTTCACTTTTCCCTTACTCAGGGTATTCTCTCTTGTCTCTATTCAGGAATTTATCGAAGTTATAGCCCTCGCCACTATATTCCAAAATACGCTTGACAATGGCCTGCCGACTTATTATATTATAATAAGGTATATAGCTATTACCCATCACACTCATGTTCTCCGAGCGATAGACACCACGGGCGTGGTTGAAGCCTCCCTCATACATATCAACATTCTGGGCAAAGCGTTCATCAAAAATAAGGTGTGCCCACGGTGCTTCGTTCATCTTCGACGAGAGCGTCACATTTTCATACCAGCCACGACGCTTGTTATCCTGATACTGGCTCAGACCGTTGCATCCAGGACAGGTACAGGCCTTAATAAAGGTGAAGTGGTTGACGGCTTCCTTAGCCAATTTGCCGAAAGCAATGCCACCCACCTCGTGGAGCACAAAGCCCCGCTGGTCGAAGGGATAGGTGTCCGTACTCTTGCCCAACAAAGTGATGGTACGGTTGTCCTGCCAGTCGAAGTAGGTACCATTATGACCCGTCTGCTGCGTATTCAGTAACAAGATGATAGTGGCATTCTCCCAGTTGTCATTAGTCGCCATAGCATATTGTTGCACGTAGTCTTTTACGATTTCTTGTAGTGTCCCCGGATCGGTATTAAAGATGTTCCAGTAGGAATAGTATCCGGCGTTGAAACGTGTACGTCCATTTACACCATGCTCTGGCGAAACGGCAATAGCCGTTGAAACGGTGAAGTAGTCGCGGTAGGTCTTGTAAGGCTCACAGCTGAACAGATATTCCATCTGCTCGCGCATGTCCTCTATATATCGCCCGCTCATAATGTCGTCGGCATCGTAGCCCTCGCCAATAATGACGATAGGAATCTCACGTGGCGCCCCTGCCTTGGCCCGCTGGAGCACTACCTGCTGGTTTTCACCCCATTCGGCAGAGTACTGCTGGCGGACGGTGGTGTAAGTTGTATAGTTCTTGTCCTTCAGACGGAACACGATACGCCCCTCGCGGTTCTCAGTCAGACTGCCCAACGGCTTGACGGTGATGGTCAACTCGGCTTTACGCTCCAATTTCGTGCCACTCATCGGCGATACCGTCACCCAGTCAGGACATTCGACAACCTCCCAAGCTCCTTCGGCGCGGATAGTACCCTCTTGGGTGCAACCTTTGTTAAGGCAGCTGATTTCTGGGATGTTAAATGCTAACTCATGGTAGGGAGTGATACTCTTAAAGTCCTTCCAACCATCGGCATGGCGGTAAGCCTCTACACTCTGTTCAGGTACTTGCAAAACGCACTTTTCGAACGCAACACCCCCAAAAACATTGTTGCCTAACTGTGGAGGCTCCGGGTTAAGACAGATAATAGTCTGGAGGGCATAGCAATCTAGAAATGCATCGTCACCAATGTAATCAACATATTTGGGGATGTTGACCTCGCGCAGCATACCACATTGTCTGAACATGCCACCGGAAATATTCTCTAAACGAGACGGCAGTGTCACTTTTGTGATTTCATTACCACAAAAAGCATCGCCACCAATCGACAAACATTTTTCGGGAACAACAACTTCACCTTCTAAAGCACATTCACAGAACGCGCGATAGCCTATCTCGCGCAAGTTTGGTGGTAATACTATTGAAAGATGAAGGTTACCATTGTAGAAGGCGCCACCACCAATAACTTCTAGATCGTCGTTAAAACGAATGGATTTCAAATTACCGAAACCACTCATCAATCTTTTGAGTCCCGCAGGCAAAACTACAGAAACACGGTTCTTCAAAGATACGCCAAACACTCCTCCCCAATATCCATTGGGTATTTCTGTGATACCTTGAGGTATCTCTATTTCTCCAATAAACGAGCCATTACTACCCAAGCCAGCGAACATACCATCTTCGAATTTCTGAAGTTTTGAGGGCACATGAAACACTCCATAAAAATTGGGACAGTGACTGAATGCCGCATGTCCAATATACCGGATATTATCAGTCAGTTTTAGTTCACACCCATAGTCACAAGAAATAAAGGCTTCACCGTAAATAGAATCTAGACTATAGGGCAATTTCAACTCCACACCATTATATTCATTGTATGCAAAAGCGGCACCTTCAATACATGTAACGCCCTCTGGCACTTCCAACGTAGAGTACATCAGACGCATCTCACGAAATGCATTCGAACTAATGCGCTTAAGGGAAGTTGGTAATAAGATAGAACGGATAGTTTTATTTCCATAAAACGAGCCCCCTGGCAAAGCGTCATCTCTGTAATACTCAATATCTCTTCCTTCATTGTCATCCCAATAGGCAAAGGCCACATGCCGCAGTTTTGCATCTTTGAGGTTCAGGTGCTTCAATTCCGGCATTCCTTCGCGCAATAGGTCAAAGTCCACATTAGACAGTTCGCCCGTCACCTTTAGGTTCTGGATGGTCTGGTAGTCGTAACCAGCGGCAGTGATGCACTCACGTAGCTTGGTGATTCTGTCGCAATGAACGGTGACATAAGCCATAGCGGTAAACGAATGTGAGTTCTCATCGTTCACCCATGGTGTGATACCATCGTAGGCTAAGGCTATCTGATAGTCACCTGATGCCTCGCGCTTATTGACGGTAAGGGTGAAGTTATGCAACTTGCCGGCCTCATAGTTCATGACAGATGTCAGGGAGTGACTGTAGGTCTGACCATCAAGGGTGATGCTGACAAGGGGCTTGTTAGCGGCAACTTGCTGGGGAATGACAACTGCTCGGTATGCATCGTTGGATTGTGGAGCCATGCGGATAAGAGCCGTTGAGTTGAGGGAAGAGACCGTGCCTTTGGAGAGGTCAACGGTGGCTTGTGGGGTTGTATTGGCCAGCAGCACGTTTTTCTCGAGTTTCTGCCATTCGGCATCGCTGACGCCTGTACCTTTCTGTAATTGCACACGCACACCTGCCAGGATATGGTGGTACTTCACCACTATCTGCTCCTGCGTATAGCTAACATTGGCAGCTTTACCCCACAACAGGTCGCTCTGCTCGTAACCCGACAACTCGCCATTGCCAGCTTCAGTGCTTTGATCAGTCTGCACACTGAACTGGTAAGCTGTAGGATTCTCGATGTAGTTCACACCGGGGTAGTAACCGTAAATATCGACGGGTGTTTGCTGGTCGCGCCAGTAGATGGTGGTGGGTGACGTCCAGCGATAGCTCTCGCCATCGTAGGTAAACAGCACGTTATTTGCACGATTGTCTGAGGCACCCAATGTACCTGCTACACCATTAATACGGTCAACCACATAGATGCCCATGCGGTCGCCATTCACAAATCCTTGTTCATCAGCACGGGTCACATTTTCCTGCTTAATCTGCCCACTTAAGTTCAACGGAAGCTGCTGGTTGGGAGAAGATGTAAACAACTCATCGCTACATCCATAGAAGGCGCAAAGTGCCGAGGCGAACACTGCAATCAGCAACTGGTGTCTTTGCATTAGTAGTTTCCTCATATTCATAATTTGGTTTTTAGTTTCTTCACACTTTGGGGGCAAATATATGAAATTTATTCGAAACTTCCAAATTTTATGCAGAAAAATTGTATTTAACTTACTGCAGATGTAACATTATGTATGTTTTAGGAAGGAGCTGCCCCTAAACACCGTGGCGTTTGGGACGATGACGTTATTGAAGGCTAAATTAATAGGCATTATCACCACCCTGAAGCAGATGTAAACTTCTTCCCGTTATCTATTACGATGCCGCGAGTGGTGTGTGTGGCAGGGATGCCGTCAAGACGATATACTCGCGCGTCCCTGCTACGCGTGATCAGGTTAGAGGATACGAGCTTTACGCCTGTCGTCGGGTCGTAAGCCTGACGCTGTAGCACTTGGGTCATGCAGTGGGCGGCGCCGTAGCCGTCGATAAGACTCTCCAGTGGTATCCACTCTACGTTTACACCGGCATCGCTGAAGCGCTGCTGCAACTGTTCGCTCTGTCCACCTACTGCCATGATGTGGCGCGGACCGATGGTCAGGAAGTTGTTGGCATAGTGCATCTCGTCGTCCACATCGATGGGGATAATCTCGTACCCACGGCTGCGTATGTACTCCACGAAGGGCTGGTCCTGCTTCCACAGTGAGTACTGCTGTGTGCCGGGCTGGCGAGCCCAGATGTCGCACGTGCCGTACTCAGGATCGCCAGGATTAGCCTCCAGTCGGCTGCGAACCATTGTGCAAAGGTCGCTGTCGATGATGTTGAAGTGAGTGTCCAGATGCATCTGCATCTGCCATAGTTTGTGGTCACGTACCACTACCACGGTGTCGTGACCGAAGGCGTCGGCCTCCATCAGTTGGCGTATTCCCTCGTCGTTGGTACGCATACCGCAACCGATGAACGACACGTTGCCAGCGGGCAGATAGTCGCCACCCTCCAGTCGGCCGTCGCCCTCGATGCGTAGGATGGGCTTAAGTCCCAGGTGATTGTAGCACAGTTCGATGATGTTGGTCTCGGGTGCACGCTGACTTGAGTTCATGCTACAGATGATGTGACCGCGAGGCGTAGTGATGCTCTGGTCGCGGGTAAAGTAGAGGTTCATCAGCGGGTTCTGGATGTACTGTGCCTCGTAGCCCGTGTTATTATCGGTACGTGACAGCTTAACCGTGGGCTGCAGCAGTATGCAGCGAATCAGGTCGTTGCGACTCATCTTCTGCAGCACATCCTGGCGATACTCCTCCATGGCATCGGCATCTACGTCGGGGATGCTGCTGATGTCGTAGACTAGCACACTTGAGGCCAGCGCCCGCAGACTATCCATGCCCACCTCCTGCAGTATGTCCATCACGGTGTGCACGCGTATGCCGTTATTCTCCAGCATCTCGATGTAGCCGCGGTGCTCGTCGGCAGCCTTGTCTACATCAAAGTAGTCCTCAAACAGTCCGGCTAAGGGGTGAATTACACCGTAAAACAGTTCCTGTCCCGGCGAGTGCATCAGTATGTCGCCCGCCTTACTCCATTCGGCCTGCGGATAGGCCATTTTTTCTCCTTCCTGTGCCTGCGCTGTTACGCTGCAAATTGCGAAGATGGCGCCCAGAGTCCAAAACATTGTCTTTTTCATCGTAAAATGCATTTTCATCGATAATACTTATAGTTTTCTGCGCAAAGATACAACTTTTTCGTAAATATACTGCTATCGTACGGAAATTTTCGTATCTTTGTCGAAATTTTTTAATACAAATGCGAAAGATATTACTGTTATTTCTAACCGCCGTATTATGTGGCAGCATGGTGTCGTTGGCCTCGTGTGCGGGGTGCGACGATAATGCCGTAGTAGTTAACCAGCCTTCCATCGCCCGCATACAGGAGCGTGGTACCATCCTCATCGGAACTACGGGTGATTATCGTCCGTTGTCATTCCGCGAGGCAGATGGGACATACTGGGGATTCGGCATAGAGGTGGCTGGCGTGATAGCCGAGCGACTGGGGGTTGGCATAGAGTTTGTGCAGACATCGTGGCCTACCCTATCGACAGATGTTCAGGCCGAGCCACAGACATTTGATCTGGCCATTGGTGGCATAACCATCACCGACGCACGCCGCGAGACGATGCTGATGAGCGACGGATATCTGGCTAATGGCAAGACTATCCTGTGTCGCACTACAGAGGCTGACCGCTACAAGTCGCTAGCCGACATCGACAAGCCCGAAGTGAGAGTGATGGTGAACCCTGGCGGACTGAACGAGAAGTTTGCCAACGCTAACCTGACGCACGCCACAATAATTGTACATCAGAAAAACGAAGAGATACCATCGATGATAGCCGAAAACGAGGCCGACATAATGATAACGGAAATAACCGAGGCACCTTATTATATTAAGGAGGACACCCGACTGGCTGCACCGCTACTGA
>Ga0326511_10002290_pt1 | contig 15621 bp, 20 predicted proteins | sample 0_2496_0518_D_FD_203701 | JGI IMG/M metagenome (GOLD analysis project Ga0326511, IMG submission 203701) | Bovine rumen microbial communities from UC Davis, California, United States - 0_2496_0518 | ecosystem: Host-associated > Mammals > Digestive system > Stomach > Rumen | place: USA...
TACCCATGGTTGCTACCAGGAAAAGAGCGAAGCGAGAATAGATAAAACACGAGCTCCCCCCACTCGGAGGGAGCCCTATTTGTTTTACTCTACTTCCACATCTACGAGTATGACGACTCTACCGTTGCCGTTTCCGTCGTAAACACTCTTGTAGTTGATTATTCTAGCCCAGGAGTACTCATCGTAGTTTGCCGTAGCACCGTTGAGGGCCATGACTCTTGCCTCTTCAATGGTGTCTCCTACTCCTACGACATTCTCTACGACGGCGCACTCTCCAGTGCTCACCATGCTTACCATAGCCAAAAACAGTGCGATAATAATCTTCTTCATGATTAAAAACTCCTTTTGAATTAGTTTGCAAGAATTGAGTTAACGAATTCATCACCGTAGTTTTCACGGTAGATTTCAATGTCCCGCTCTACCACTGCCTGATGAATGAACAAATCACTAGCGTCGAAGTCTCCCTTCACGACGATATCCGTGTATTCCGTCTCACCATCTACCAGAAGATAGTAGTACAGCTTGTCGCTGGGGATTTTGTCCAGCTGAGCGTCCGTGAATTCTTCTTGATTAATCGGTGCCGTCAAGATTGCCCCGAACTTGTTATTCCTATAAGCTTTCATGATTCTTTTCCTCCTATTCTCTTTAACTGCAATAGCAATACCACGGCAGTTGAAACCGTGGATTATTCTTCTTAGCCCACGCAACCAGATGCCTAATGCTGTGCCAGCACTTCTCTCGAAGGCTAGTGTTTTCACCAGTCTCGATGTAGTTGCTCAATTCTCTGAGATTCTCGTAAACCCAGGCGTATTCCTGAGTCCGCTCTTCTATCTCTTTACGAGACTTTATCTTCTCTCGAAATTGCTTCATCTTTTTACTCTTCATGCTACGACCCTCCATTTCTTCTTCGTAGCCAACGCTTCAAAATCGCTAACACAAACATCTTGGTAGATATACTCATCGGGACGACCGTTCAGGAAGAACTGAACATGCATTTCGTCCCAGTCAATAGGCTGTACGAATACTACACGAAACGCCAGACGACCTGCGTTATCTTTCCAAACCTGACCGTTCTTGAACATGATAGTTTCCTCCTCTCTCAACCGCAATAACCAACAAGTGCCAGATAACAGAACAGTGGTGAGCCGTCTTCCGTACTAAAAACTGTACGGACATCAACATGGTCATACTTACCAAACCCGTAGCTCTTAACATGGTTCTCCCACATGCCAGCGTCGTAGAATTCAACATCTGGTGCCTCGGGACTATCCATTTCTTCTTCCTGGGCTCCCGTTACCTCTAAACCTTCGTAACCGTCTAATAACTCCAGAAACTGCTCCTGAGTTACTCCTCTGAGTGTTGCCGTGGTCCTTGTCATGATATACCAATCCTTTCTTTAGATAGAATAAAGTTTTCTTCTTATTGGTTATACAGGGAAAAAGAACCCGACTCGTCTCCGCCCCCAATTCTTCGTGTGAATGCCTAGAGCGGAGCGAGATATAAAAACAAAAAAAGAACCTCTGGCAATGAGAGAACGAGCCTGCACTATCTTCGTCCTCCCATTGTTACGAGATTCTACCTCCAGATTACCGTACCTCTAAGATTTAAACTGAGTCGTATAATCCAGCGGTACTCAACCTACAATTACAATCATGCAGTTACCTCCCTGTGACGACGGGCCATGAGCTTGCTAGGATGTACTCCCTTCTCCTTGGCAAGTCTTGCTATCGCTACCTTGAGCTGATTGAAATTCAGAGTTTCAACCGCCGTGGCTACCTGCTCTTTGCCCATGAAAATGTCCCAGTAATTCTTCATGTTCTTCATGATTAAACACCTTTACCCTTTCTTTACGAGAGAAATTTTTCTTCTTATTGATTATACAGGGAAAAATATAGTAAACTAGTTACGAACAACTAACCAATAGAACAGAGATTAGACGAAGGAGAAATACTCACGATAGTGAGAAAAGCTCCCCGCAAGGGCTCCCTCCGCAGTGAGCAAGGGGAACCCCCGCAGGGGGACATGACTATGAGATTGGAGGAAATACAATTGGTTTCACAGAACGAATTTCAAGGAAACTTTCCAGTTCATGAAGATTACGAGACTCCAACTCGTGAAGAACTGCTTGCTGAAGCGCAACGATTAGAAGACCTCTATCATGATAAAATTGTAAACTTTGCAGGGAAAGAACGTTCCGTAATTGTACTGGACAATATCCAAACTCCTCAACAAGCCTCGCTTCTATCTCGATTGGCGATAAGAAGTAAAATGTGGTACCACAGTTCAGCTCTGTGTATACCTTTTGAGCTGCTTCGAGCCATATTGTCAATTCTCTATCGTCTCGTAACTGAACCAAGTGCCACACTTCATGCCTTATCTTCTTTATCCAAATCAATAAAGGAAGATTTTTCGACAAGTTCACCTGAACCAATTCACCAATGTGACAAGCAACCCAATGAACATCATTAACGTTAACGAATTCTAGTTCACCATCGACATGAAATTTCATGCAATAGAAAAAGAATGCTAACCTTAGGACTAATCTTAACAATTAAATCACCTCCAATAGAGGGCGCTCATTACGGGCGCCCTACACCAAAATACTACAAGAAAAGTGGCCCCGACTAAAAGAAAAGTTAGGCCAAGATTGACCCCTGGAAATCCTCGGTGACCACAACCTTATGGCTCTGCCCGTCACGAACGAGCACGCCGCTGATGACCAAACCGTTGTCGAGCTCGATAATTTCGTCAACACTGGAGAAAATACCAAGAATGTCACGGACAATCTCGGTAGCCTCTTCCATGTTGCCATCGGTATTATCGAGCACGAAGTGTGCCATGACGCTGGCACTAGCGACCGCGTTCTCTCCTTCAAGAGATACGAGAATGAGTTCGGCAAGTTCATCCTCATGGTTGTCTTCGGCAGGGGTATCCTGAGACTCTTCTTCGTCAGGAATCAGAATCTCGGTAGTCTTAGTGTAGACAGAATCATACGCTTCCTTGACTACCTTGCGGGCTTCATCTTCATTCAGAACGCCGTTGCCAATGGTGGCGTCGATTTCGTCCTGAATGGTTAGTCCGTTTTCTGCATGGAAGTCATCATCACCTTCCGCCATGTCGTTCTCGGCCAGTTCCTTGCCCAGCTTACAGAGTTCTTCACGCTCCGTCTCCTGAGCTACTTTGACATTATCAACGCCCTGCTGAATCAGAGCGTTGATGTCTCCTTCGCTCATTTTCAAGGTCTGGTGGGCGAAGCTGCCGAACTTATTAATTTCGGCAACTACATCCTTACCTGCTTCAAGTTCCTGGCCAAGCTCAATCAACTTAGCAGAAACGCGAGCCTTTACCTCCTCAGTGTTGACTTCGGCAGCATGAGCAGGCTGAGCAGGAGTGGGCTGTTCCTTGGTAGAAGTCTGCTGCTGTTCAGCCTTTTTCGGTGCGGGTTCGGGAGTCGGTGCAGGAGCGTTGCCAATAAGGATAGATGCCTTATTGGTAAGTGCCTCCTTCATGAGCTGAGCACGAAGCTCGTTGCTCATGGATGACAGAATGCTCAGAGTCACAGGAGTGAATCCAAGTTTCTCTGAGCTATATACCGACTTTTCTCCCTTGTGAGCCAGGTACGCCTGTACCATGACTCCTTTGAAGGAACCACCTTTTACCCTGAACAGGGCATTAAGGTGGTTCTTATTCATCGCATCTCCAACGAGAAGCTTCTTACCATCTGCCTTTAAGGCCTCAGCAAGAGCTGCGTAATTCACAGTCTCGCCAATAAGAGCTACCTTCTTAATTTCGTTGTTCTCCATTTTCTTTTCCTCCATTTCCTGCATTTCTGCATGCTGGTGAGTGTTCATAGCGGCTACTTCTTCAGCCTCAATCTGCTGACCATTTACGGTGCAAGACATAATCTTGACACCAATACCTTCACCTACACGGTCTTCCATAACCCGCTTGATAGCGAGTCGTGCCTGCTTTTCATTGCAGGCGCAAACAGTAACCGTCTCGTTGCCTACTTTACGTCCTTTAGCAACGAGAGTGCAGTTAGCTACAAACCTTGGTCCACCACGAAGGATGACTCCAACCTCTGCTGCCATTGCGCTGGTAATTTCGATAATGTTCTTTTTCATTTTGATTTCCTCCTTACAAATTGACTCCTCTCGTAACCATGATTTATAATCAATAGAAACGAGAGGAGTCGATTAACATGAGTAAAAAGATTCTAGACATTAATATTTCGGAAGACTACGACGAGCTACTCTGTCTAGACTTTCTAGCAGCTCAAAGCCCTTGGGATATCGCCACTGCCCACTTTGATGGACACATTCCTTACCGAATTCTACAGCTTCAACCTCGATTGGAATACTATCATAGTATTGAAAATATTCAGGATAGATACTCCAATATTTATAGAGACTGGAGCAGTAGTTTTCCTGCAAGAAATTATGTTGTTAACTTCATCAATGGTTACGTTAGGAAATAACTTACAATTATACACTTCAAGGCAAATTGCTTTTGACAATTGATTTAATTGAATTTCCTTAACGTAACCATGATTGTACGAGCTGTCTATGTGGAGGATTATCTTACTCACCGTAAGCCACCTTCTCCAATTCAATCCAGCTCTTGCGAATGCCGCGTACGTTACTGGTAATAACCAGCTTTTTCACGGCGCGGGTTACTACGGTATAGAGCCAACGCTCCTTGTCCGTGCTACCCCAGGACTCGTCCACGTAGACAGAATCCCACTGGCTACCCTGACTCTTATGTCCCGTGATTGCGTATGCGTAAGTGGCGAACACAACCATCTCACGCGTCATGCAATACGCGCCATAGCGGCCGTTCTTCTGCTCATAGAGCCAAGCGTTTTCGCCGCCGATGGTCTTCACAGAGCCCACGCTAGCCTGGTCGTAACTAGGCAGGACAACCATGAATGCTATCTTGCCATCATTGTCAAACTGATAGAGGAATCCCTCATATCCATTGACAACGATATTGCCGCGGAGTTTGTACTTGTTTCCAAGCTTGAACTCTTCACCATTGCAGGCTACAGCAGTATTATTGAGAGCGATGAGCTTCTCACCCTCAACTGGCTCTACTCCCAGACCAAGTGCACGACGTACGGCATGGTTCGTCTGTACACGCCGTGCGTTGGTGGCGCAAATGAACGTAGCATCTGCACCAGCCTTAACGTCCTGTACGTAGGCTTCGAAAGCCTCTTTGCCAGAGACACAGGAGATATCGCCCTTGGTCTCACTTGGCAACAGGACCTTTTTATCGCTACGAATAGCAGTAGCGAGGTTCAGAATAGAGGAACCTTTTGCCTGACGCATGACCTGTGTCAATTCACAGGACATGTTCAGCTCTTTGAATATGTTCCTCTTGCTTTTCTTCACAGGTGGGAGCTGAAACGGGTCTCCCACAAAGAGGATTTTACACTCGAATTTACGAGCGTACTCCTCTAAGTCTGCCAGGATAGTATCATCCGCCATGGAACTTTCGTCCATGACAATGATACCATTCTGGATAATCGGCTTAATCCGCTTATCGCAGACGTATATGCCTCCCATGTAATGGTACTCGTAGCACAGCTTATGAACAGTTGTGCACTCCTCGATGCCCCTCTTTTCCATAACCAATACGGCCTTGTTCGTCGGGGCGACGAACAGGACTGGTTTTCCAGCATTCTGCAATGCCTCGTTAATGCGGGTAAGCAGGAAGGTTTTGCCCACTCCAGCATAGCCAGCAAGGCTCATGGCGAGTTCGCCGCTGTTAACGAACTCTATGAATCTCTGGGCTGCGGTCATCTGTCCAGGATTTAACCCCATGGTATCAATGACCAGCTCTCCAAAACGATTGGTGCGGACGGCCTTAAGCCCACTCCAATCCATAACAAACTTTTTCTTCATGATGTTCGTCTCCTCTCTGTAAAAACTTACAAACGCGAGTGCGTCGCCTTCATCTGTGAACTTTTTGAATTTGGCTCCTGAAAAGCCATCCACTTGGGCTTTGCACTCTGCCCAGGTGGTGAAAACTCCAATTTTCTTTCCTTTTGCAACTGCGTAAAACATGATAATCCTTCCTTTCTTAAACACAAAATGATATAATAGACACAAAGGAGAATACATGGTTGTAGCATGAACTCTCCTTGTGTCGTTTACTACTGGCTTGATTAACGTCTAGCCAAAGCATCAAAGACGAGTAGACACCAAACTACTCCTCTACCAAGGAGTTCCTTAAGCCTGTTTGTCTCAGAAACAAACAGAGGAGTGCGCCAGCTCGAGTACCAGCACTATAAGATGGATTATGAGGTGTTTCATAACCATCACTCCTTTCTGCTTTGGCTACGTTGGTCATAGCCTGGATGACCCCGATAGTTCCTATGCGTCTATCGGTACGCAATTTATAGAGAGAAAAATACTCCTCCCTTAATTGGCACGAGAAGATAAGACACCTTCTCATGTCAATTAAAGGAGGAGTAAGTAGTTTTTACACTACCTACTCCTCGATACCACTCCTTTCTTAGAACAGGTTATCGAAGCCCACAGCGGGTCCATTGAAGTTGAAGACGGGCTTCTTCTTCTCGAACCGTACAGACTTCACAGGAACTACGTGCTCAGCCTCAGTCTCGGAAGCCTCACGAGCTGCACACAGGGTGCAAATCGCGATTTCCTCACGACCAGCCTTGCTATCGTAGAACCCCTTGATAACCTTGGTTACCGTACCAACCTTGCCCTGTTTGCCTCCGTACAGCGCCATGGTGACACTGCTGAAAGCCTTGAACATGAATTCAGTGCGGAATTTGCCTACCTCGACCAGCTTGCCGTTGTCATTCATAATGATGGCATCCTTGTTCCAGGGAGCAAGAGTCACACTATGATTGACAACCGCAGACTTGAAGGCCTCAATGTCTACCTTTCCTCCCTTCGTAACGAACAGAACACGGCTCGGGTCTGCCTTCGGAATCAAGCCCGTGAGAACCTCAGTGAGATTCCTGCAAGCGTAGATTCCGTCGTCAGCCACGCGAATCGTGAATTCGCCATTGAGTTCTACGTTTCCGACGAGAATCTCTTCTCCGTCCTCATCGTAGACAGCACCGTTGACGAATTCGGCACTGGTTTCATTGATGGCTGCGAGGATTTCATCCGTGACCTCAATGCCATCGGCAAAGGAGACCTTATCCATGGTCTCCTGTGGCGTCCACGGGTTGTTCTTTTCAACGTGGAGCTTGTAAATCTGCCACTCCACGTCAAGAGCATTGCTTACGAATCCAGACAGCTTGTCCCAGTTGACCTTGGACTTAGTATCCAGATTCTGAAACAGCACAGTGGCCAAAGCACACCGTACACGCTCGACAGGGTCATTGACCTTGCCAAGCTCGCAGATAAGACGAGCCTGGTTCCTGACATCAGGATAGAGCTCGTTGTTCTCTGCCTTGGCAGTCTTTGCCCATGCCTCAGCCCTGTATGAACCCTTCTTGTAGAGGGACTCATACTCAGCCTTCTTGCGGGCCAGTGCCGTGCTCGCAGACTGAAGAATCTGCTTGAGTAAAGCCAAAGCCGTGCACACGTCCTTGTGCTTCTTTACTGCCATAGTAATAGCCAGCACCTCTTCACGAGGAAGCTGCTGACCAGTTACCCGCATCAGCTCGTCTGCGACCTCTTTGGCATAACCAAAGAATTCAGAACGAGACTGATTCCAGCAGTCGTTCAGGTCAACAAATTCGGTAACACTACCGTCTTTGTTAACCTTCTTGATGAGCTCGGTGTCACGGTTGGGGTCTTTCTTAAATCCACCGATGACGCTCCGCTTGCTGTCCCAATTAAGGGTCAGGGTCAAAGGCGTACGAGAGCGCATCTTGACCCTCTTCATGTTATCCATGAGCGGAATACCGCCCATAATATCCTTGTCGGGCTTTTTGGCACTATCAATGGTCTTCTCACCGAAGAACCTCTTGATAGCCTCCATATCGCGAACGACCTGAAGAGCTTCGTTAACAGGAATTGACGGAGCCAGTTTGGTTGCTCTAGCGCAGGCTTCAAAGACACCATCTCTGGTGACCTGTACCTGCTGAAAACCGTTGATTTCTACATCGCTATAGAAAAACGGTGTTTCATACCTAGCAACTTCTTCAGACTGTCCGATTCCGTATTTTACACGGAAGCCGAACTCGACTTCCGCGATGTCACGGCGGAGCTGACGACGTTCCTTCTGAGTGCCGCCAATCTGCCCCTTGTTGAGAGCAACCTTGGTTTCCGCAACGGTCTGGTAACCAAACCGTGCAATATTCTTTAAAGCCCTCCTTTCGCTAGAGTCGGGGTTAAAGTTGACAATGACGACTCCGACTTCGTCAATGCCTAACAATGAATAATCCAGGTAATGACAAATACCTGCCTGAAGCAGGTTCTTCACCCGCAACACCTTCTGGGTGTCGCGAGCGGACTTACTAGCTTCATTAACATAAGCACGGATTTCATCAGTGATAATCTTCTTTTCCATTGTATTTTCCTCCTTTAGTCAGAGAGCTCTCGTAAGAATATCTCTTACGAGAGCCCCCCACTTGTTAACAATCTTTGTTTACGCAGAGAGGAGCAGGGAGAGCGCAATCCGTGGAAATCCTGAAGTAACCCTCAGAGTGGGTCTTCGGATAACGAATTGCAATGCCGAGCTTCTTGACGATATACCAGCTATCGCCATCGAAATCCCAACCTTCACCCAGCATACTTGCCTCCTGAGTAGCGGGCACGTAGCTGACACCAGGTGCCAGGTTGCTCACGTACTCAATAGCAAGCTTCTTAAGCTCCTCACTGCACGGCAGAGCCTCGATACGCCGTACGATTTCTTCGTGGCTCACGTTACGGAAATCAGCACCGATAGTCTCGGTAATTCCTTCCGCGTTCTTATTGCTAAGAACAGTGTAGCCCGTAATCATCGCTACGGGGTCGGGCAGGATTATCGTGTGGATAATCTCGCCGTCCATACGGACATTGAAATTGTTCCAACGATTCACCAGCCCCTCGAGGCCCTTATTGACACTCTGCTTGTACTCAGGCGCAAAGTAAGCCTGTGCGAAATGGGGTGCTACACCTTTCATCGCCATGGTGACGTTGATAGGTTCAGCATCCTCCTCGCCAGCCCCAGAAAGAGAATCTACGACATTGCGGCTCTGGGTGAAATCCGCAATGCTGGGCGCACGCCCCTCGGAGTTGACAGTCTTAGCCCACAGTTCATGAGCCTCAATTGCCGCGTCACGATTGAGCATCTCCTTACCAGACTCAAAGTCGTGGCAGAAGACACTCTGAGCGAGCTGGGAACTCCAAACTCCGTCCGTGTGACCTGCGTGAGCCATTGACAGAGCGTTAAGCCCCGTCTCATAGTCCTTCAGGTTGAACACGGTCTTCTGGAAGTTGAAGTCCCAGAATGCCTGGATATCGCTGACTTTCTGGCTGTGGTCGCGAAGCACCACGATAATCTTTCCAGCGAACTCGCCAGACTTGCCGCTGGACAGACAATATTCCTCCCAAGCTGCTTCTTCAGCTTCGGTCATGGTATCACGATAAATCGTGACCATTTCCTTGCCGAGACGGAAGTCACAGAAGAACTTCCACAGCATTTCCTGGGAGAACCCAACTGCGGTGCCCTTGCAGACCCAGAAAGGCCTGCACTGGAATACGTATCCGAGCACCGCACTCTCGGACACGCTATAGCCCTCGCCCAGAGCATCCTGCACACAAGCTGCGAGGTAGCTCGTGGCAAACGGAGCCGTACCATCCATAAAGTTGAACGGCTTGCCGTCAGCACCGACGACAGTCTTCCGCTCGAACTTGCCAGGATAGACGGCAAAGTTATTCAGTTTGCAGTCGTTCATGGCACTGACAACCATGTTCAGCGCCATTCTTACTGCCACGTTGGCCATCTCCTTGAAGGACAGTTCATCCTTCTTGGAATTCAATCCACGCATGATGGCGGCCCAACCACCGCACGTGACCATGTTCATCACATGGTCCCAATCAACGGCCCTGTCAGACTCGTTGCCGAGGTACTGTCCAAAACGGACAAGCACCTTCCTCTTCAGCTGACCAGGGCTGCTGATGTCGTAACTGCCGTTGAACATGAACAGCCCGTGCTTGGCAGCCAAAGCACGCATGCTGTCGAGGCTCATCACCTCACCGCTGATGAGGTCCGTAACCTCCGCACCATCGCGGACGAAGAAACGGTCATCAGCACCCGTTTCTCCGATAACCCTGAACATCTGGCGTACAAATCCCTTCTCGAGGTTGTACACCAGACCAGCATTGTCCATGCTTTCCTCTGCGTTGAGTACCAGCATGGAACGGCAGTAACGAGAAACACGCTTGATAGCGCCGTCTCCCGTCACGGCTGTCCAGCATTCCTCGAACGATGACTCAATGTGCTTGGTCATCGTAAGAGCTGCGAACGGCTGGAGCATCGGCTCCGCAATGCCATTGGCATCCAGGTGCAGAGCTGTCACCTGGAAACCCTTGGTCTTCCGCTCCATGATGAGCGGACGTAACCTGTTAACGGCACGGGAAGAACTGACCTTCCATACGCCGTTAGCCGCTACGCGACGGCACTTCTCCTCATTACGAGGCTGTGCCATAGCGGCATCAAACCTTTTACGGCTGGAAGTTGCAGCCTTCTCAGCCTTCATAGCCTTCTTCTCTACAGCTACCTTCTTGGCATTTTCAAATGCATTCATGAAACTAGTCATTTCCAATTCCTCCTTGCTCTCCTCCGTGACACGTTCACTTGTTAGAGGAGAGCTAAAACGTTGATTAAACACGGCTGGGAATGCTATTAATGAATCCTTCTATAGCACTCTCAAATTCGGTAGAGGTTCTAGCCAAGAGTTTTCCACTCTCGTAAAACCGAACCGACTTTACCTCCGTGGCAAGCATCGGCTTGGTAGACCCTCTACCTGCGAACAGAGCAATAATGCTTCGTCCGCTATGATTGATTAGTTCGATTCCGTTTTCCCTAATCAGCATGGAGACAGGTTCTTCGGCACCTATCTCCTGGAATACCAACTCCACTGCACGGCGAACCTGACGCTGCCAGTACGCTACTAGCATCTGCTTACGGTTCTTGGAGTAGAATTTCTTGAATATATCCATGGATTGCTCCAAAGATATATTCTTGAACTGAACCATCCGTGCCAATGCTTCCATTGGTCTTATAATGTACGGAAGGTTCTTCTCCTCCTCCATGCAGTGGAGTTTTTCTTTGCGCTCGAGGTAGCTGTCTAACCAGACGTGCTGGTGTACATGGACGTTTTCATGCACCGCCGTGCTAGCTAGTGCGTCCTTACGGATTTGCACTAACTTTTCATCGGCGAACACACAGCCCATTGCACCTCTCGGCAGACTGTCGACAAATTCGACCTTGTAGTCTGCCCAGTCAAGGCTAGCAACCACCTCTTTGAGCTTCTGAAGCTTATCGCTCAAAGAGTTTTCCTCCTTTCTTCATTGTTAATGCACTCAGTGCATTGGCAAAGCCTTTTATTTCACTAAAAGATTTTGACAATACATTGAGTACTAGGGTATACTAGGATATAGAGAACCAAGAATTGCGACTTCCTGGCTCTCTACCTAGCACTAGCTTCTTTTACGTCGAGCTGAAGTGTCAAAGACGAACTGTTACGGAACAACGCTACAGTCAGAACGTTTCTCACAGAGCATCTGTTATGAGCAGATATTGGAGAAGAATATTAGGTCAAAAACAACATGCAGGAACACGTGTTTAACATAATAATCATCTCCCTTCTGTTTTGCCACGTTGGTCCTGGCTAGAGAATAGACCGTCACGACCTTCTGCTCTCGTAACTGAGCTCAGTGCTATTCTTATGCCCACACTGACGGGCAGTGGAAATTACTGAATACGCCACTCTGCCATGAGAGCGCCCAATTTATTGAACACTCTAACAAAGTTTTTCGTTTCCTCCTTTCTGCAACCACGGCGGATGAGTTCATCCACCTTTTTATTTGCCTCCCATGCTGAGAGGCTCTTTGCAGCATGATTTCCATACTGCACAACTACGTTTCCATATTCATTATGTTTCTTCATGATTATCGCCTCCTCAAAGCTTGGGGCATGAAGAACCCCTATGATTTTTAATATAAAAAGAGCCATCTCTACACTAAGATAGAAATGGCTCTTTTGTTTTCACTTTTGTCTTTCAATTCTCAGACCCCCAGGACCTAACGCATTTGTAGAATCCCAAAAATCATAAAAGAATTTTACGACTCACCAAAGCATTAGACCCTGGGGGCTGAAAATCAAAAAACAAAATTAAAACAAAAAGGAATAGGTACCCAGATAAAATTTTTAAAATTTGGTTTCCTATAAGACAATTTTTAAAATTCGGTTTCCTATAAGAAAATTTTTATAAACTTTGGTTTCCTATAAGGCAAAATTTGATTTTCTATAAGGATTTTTCAGTTGACACGTAATGTACAATTAGTATAAGGATTTGAGAGGTGAATAGAAATGGGTATACGTATGGGTACCGCGTTCAGAAAGGCTATGAACCTTGACCAGGCAGAAGCTACGGCCAAGAGTATATTAGGAGCAGGTCATAATAAACTTCAGACTGGTAACTTGCAGACACTCGGACCGTGGGAATCGGCACCTGTGTCTAACCTGTTACAGGGAATACAGCCTAATTCGAGTGCTCTACACCAACTCGGTGTCGGTGGCAAGATGACTAGATTCAAGTGAGGAGGTAGCAGGAGAGTGGAGGATAAAATTACTTCATATATAATTATAGATGGTACGAGAGTTCCTGGTCGGTTCTCGCTCACGGGACGTGTCGTAGATAATCCTCCTAGAATAGAGACTACGGGAGCCATAGAAACCACGGCGTATCTCGGAGACCGTTACAAGGAAATTCGTGGAGGAAGGCTCATTATTAACGACGTGTCTATCGTGAGTGAGAACTACGGTTCCGAGACGAATAATATCGTTTACGAGTTTCGGGCGGCGCGATATACCGTACTAGACGCAGAAGATTAACGGGGGAGGAGATAATATGGCTGATACGGAAACTGGCCTGAGTGACCTTGGTGGTAATACTCTGGCTGAAGAAAACGCGCAGAGATATCTTGCTAGCTTAAAGGATAATCCTTGGGGATTGTCTCCGAAGGCTCTAACGGCCAAACAGGCTGCCATGCGTAGTTTATCTACGAAGACTGGACTCTACGCTAGAATACCGATAACGTGCAAGGGAGACGCGTGCCCCTACGCTGAGACGTGTAGTATCTTACCTTACGACTTGGCTTCCGAGGGTGAGTATTGCCCCATTGAGATAGCACAAGTCGAAGCTCTAACTAAGGGATACTACAATGACTATGACCTAGACGAAATGAGTTTCGTCGACAAGAGTCTCGTAAACGAACTCGTATTCTTAGATATAATCTTAGAGCGTTGTCGTGGGCTCATGGCCAAAGAGGGAACTCCCGTTACGGAGATTCTAATTGGCATGACAGACCACGGAGAGGAAATTCGCCAACCCAACGTTTCCCGAGCATGGGAAACCTACGAAAAAGTGACCAAGCGCAAGGACCAGAAGTTACAGCTCTTGGCCGCGACCCGTAATATAAAAATGAAGGCGCCTCAGGAGGAAAAGAAAGAGTCCTGGATTCAGACCATTACGAGTACGGTCACGGAGGAGGACTTGAAGAACGCTCAAGAGGCAATTATTTCTAGTGGAACGGATGGTGATTAGTGTGGGAGCAGGACAATGGTTTATGGAAGGAGTAGCTAAGGGCGCTGAGTGGACTGGCATGCAAGGTCTAGAACACGCGGCTCGTAGTACGATAAACGTCATGGGAACTGGCGCGAAGTTCGGTGACTCTATTCTTATGACTGGTCAAGCAAGGGCACTAGAAAACGCGAAGTTATTGCGTGCGCTCGGCAAGCGTACGGAAACTCTTCCAGGTGGCGGCGAGGTTATCGCCAAGGGTGAGTCGTTAACGAAAACGGACCTAGCAAAGAGTTTGTTCTATAATAAGGAAGGCCAATTCCAAAAGGGTCGTGCGATTGCCGCAGGAGCTGGGTCTTACATGGCCGCCAACGTGGTCGGTAACGGTTCTCTCGGTATTCCGTTTATATCTACGGCTAGTTGGAATAGATAATGATTAACGAGAGCAACAGCTCGAGTGAAGGGATAGAGAGGAGGAATCCCGTAGTGTTAGGCATGCAAAAATTCCTCAAGAAGAACTGGAAACAGGTTAACGAGGCGGCGGACAATTACCTGAACGGAGTGAGCGTTAGCAATAAGAATATGATTAGCGCTCTAGACTTCGCAGAGAATCTCGAAAAACAGGGAATTCAGGGTGACGCCCTTGTGGCCGCGGTAAACGCGGCTAGTTCTGACATAAAACAGGGGGTCGCGGGCGTAAACGCCATCATGAGAGATGGCCAGTTTCAAAATCGCGGTCAAGCTAGAAGCATGATTAATAACTTGAGCAAGATGGGCAAGGACACGTTCCATTTACACAAAATGGATGACGTGACTAACTTCAGAGAAGCTCGTGGGTTCACGACGACGAGTGACCTTCAGGCTGCAGGAGCTATAGCCGCCGCAGGGGTCATTGGTTTTAGTGCCGTAGCAGGAGCGGCAAATCTCGTTAGAGGTGAAGACTAATGAGTCTTACGAGAAGAGCGTTTGACCTAGTCGGTACCGCCGCCATGGGAGTTGCCAAGGGCGGAATTGACTTTACTGCTGGAGCTACCGCGGCGGCGGTAAAGGGTGGTATCGTTATCGGTAAACCCCTCGCCAAGGGGGCAGGCAAGGTCGCGGAAGGCGTGGGGGGAGCTGCCATTGATTTTTTCGGTGGAGCTGGAGAATCTGCGGTAACGGCACTGAGTACTCCAGAGAGTAGAAAGGCCGTAGCTCAAACGTGGGGTAAGATATTCAACGGAGTGAGCAACGCGTTCGTGAAGACCGCCAACAATGGTTCGTTGAGTATGACAGGATTCGGAGCGGCCGCTCTCGGAGCCGCCATGACGATTAATAATTCTAGAGACCTCTATACAAAGGAAAAAGCTCGTCGCATGGGAGAAATGAGTGATAAACCGATTACGCTCACGCCCCAGATGAACGTTCCTCAGTACGAGTTTAACCCGAAGAAGCGCATGGGGGCTCTAGACGGTGGTGCGAGTGGCAGTCTCGTCTTTGCACTGCACAACATGAGATGACAGAACGGAGGTGTAAAGATGAGTACGACTCTAAAGGCTATGTCCAAATACTTGACTCCTGGTGCCGTCTTGCAGGCAGGATTCGCGGGCTGGCAGGCAACTGATACCTATAAAGAAAAGAGACAAGACGGTCACAGTAAGCTTACTAGTGCTATTCTGGGCGCGGGAGACGCGGCTCTCTGGGGATTCTTCCCTGGACAGATGATGGCTCTGGAGGCCATTAGTTCGATACCGACTGCCGCCTATGAGTTTGGCAAGTGGCAATCTAGTTATAGACGTCAACTCGGTAGAGAACAGCGTCAGGTAGCGTTCCAAAACGTAGCGTTTCAGGATACTCAGGCTACGTATACCATGAGACAGGCAGGCTTGGCTATCGCGGCTCGCAGTAGAGACAATACTCAGGCCGCC
>Ga0326511_10002291_pt1 | contig 15620 bp, 15 predicted proteins | sample 0_2496_0518_D_FD_203701 | JGI IMG/M metagenome (GOLD analysis project Ga0326511, IMG submission 203701) | Bovine rumen microbial communities from UC Davis, California, United States - 0_2496_0518 | ecosystem: Host-associated > Mammals > Digestive system > Stomach > Rumen | place: USA...
TATGCTAATATACTTGAAAATAATCCAAAAGCATCTGTAAAGAAGCTCGGAGAGGGCTTGAGCTGGATATCTCCTGAATGGTTCTCAAAAAAGAGTAAAGAGATCGTTGTTTAGCACATATACGAAAGAAATCAATCAGAGAGGTGCTGTGATGAGAGATCGATTAATCATGCCAACTTGTGCAAGCTGTGAGAACAGCTATTATCATGATGAACGAACCGGTAAAATCTTAAAGGGAGTGCGTGTGCAACCATTTGAGCATTATTGTCTCGGATGCAAACGTCCTAAAATGTTTCGTAAAAAGGACCCAAAAACCAAAGTGCCAGACTGGTGCCCTAAGCGAAAAGTGCCATGTGAGCTTCGTATATATGGCTTTACTAGTGCAGATAACTGGCACCTGCATGAGCAGTTATGCAATTCCTTGTGTAAAGAGATATCTCCATCGGCACATCGTTACGAAGTGCGGTATTAGGGAATAATAGAGATACAGCCATACGAATTTTGGAAACGATGTGAAGATGAGGTGGACAGCAATCTATTACCTGTGACCGTTACTCTCCACGAAGTCGTTGAGATAGATGACGGCTTAAAGCCGGCTTTCTTTTATAAAACCAAGTCTGGCTATAAAATCGCTTATGCTTTTAAACCAACCCAGCAGAAGGCGTAATTGAAAAAGTCACACTGGTTTCAAAAAACAATCTATATTTAACATATATCGACCAGCTCAAGGTTATGTCGGACTTCACGTCCAATGACCCTTGAGCTGGTTTTCTAATTAAATCCACATTTGACAAAGATGTCCACAATGAACACGGGTTTACCGCCGTGACAGGGCAGAGCCTTACCATAAGAACATATAGGAGGGTCGAAAACAATATGCTTGAAGAACACCCATGCTTTGACTATAATAATATCAAATCAGGTAGGCTGCTTCAGAAGCAGAAGTAAAGACATTTTAAGAAGATCCGCAGCTTTTCCGGCATGGAAGTCGCTATCACTTCGAATGCAATGCGTGTGAAGAGGGCAGAATTGCAACGCGCTCAGAGACGAATAAACCGATGCTTGTATGCAAAGCCTTCTGCGGTAAAGGCAGTCGGCTTGCCCACCCGGCGGATATATTGAATGAAATGGCGTAGCTTGACAGGAAACACCATATAGGAGGTTTAAGCGGATATGACTTACAGATTTGCTACAGAGGCTGATTGCCCTTTGATTCTCGGTTTCATCCGGCAGCTCGCCGTTTATGAGAAAATGCAGGATCAGGTGGTGGCAACGGAGGAGCTTCTCCATGAATGGATCTTCGAGAAGAAAAAGGCAGAGGTGATATTCGTCTGTGACGGAGACCGCGAGGTTGGCTTTGCCCTGTTTTTCCATAACTTCTCAACATTCCTTGGCCGTGCCGGTATCTATCTGGAGGATTTGTTTGTACTCCCGGAGTACAGAAACAAGAGCTATGGAAAGGCGCTGTTAAAGAAGCTGGCACAGATCACACTTGAGCGGGGATGTGGCCGCATGGAGTGGTCGTGCCTTGACTGGAACAAGCCGAGCATTGATTTCTATCTTTCTCTTGGAGCTGCTGCAATGGATGAGTGGACAACCTATCGCCTGACAGGGGCTAAGCTGGAAGAGATGGCAAGATAATTGTCGTCGACGGGGAATGTGGGTAAAGGAGTGCACATATCATGAACATCAGACATTCAACAGAGTAGAATATTGAGCGGATGATGGAGATCTACAGCTTTGCCAGAGAATACATGGCGGAGCATATCAGGGGCGTCTACACCATCACGGACGGCGACCTCATGCTGGAGGTTAACGCCCTGCCGGACAAGTTCTGCATCACCTTCCAGCGCTTCACGAAGAAGGCGGATGCAGTCAATGCCTTCTGCGCGGTGCTGGATGAAGAAAAGCAGCCCTACACCGTTTCTGAACGCATGGTCCGCTTTCTGCCGGATATTCTGTCCCCGAAGGCCTGAGGACTTCAATGCCTGGGTAATAACTATCCGAAGTACCTCAGATACATCTGGGTGCCCGGTATCCAGATATTAAAATTGCCCGTTATGCCGATTCCCTGACACACCTATTGATATGGGAAGGGAGCGGCATGGCGGGACTTTGTTATTCCATAACAAAATCACTGGAAAACGCGAAAGGATTACCTGTCTTGCCAGAATTGGATCCCTTATGCTACAATTATGGTATAGTCAAACAGGAGGACAGAACCATGGCATTTCAGCTCAGACCCTATCATGCTCCAGTTTTCACAGAGGAGCGATTTCAGACCGCACCGGAAGCACGCTTGGCTCCCACCCCCACTGATGGCATAGCCCCCGATGGCTATCACGCCATGAGCATTTTCCCCGAATATTTCAAAATCGCGGGTGTCTGGCATCTGGCCGAAGAGAGCCGTATGGACTGCGTGGCAGTCTGGGAAGACGAAAAGATCAAGGTGATCGAGTTTCGCAATCTGAGACAGGGGCAGCTGGTTGTTTTGGGACGCAGTGAGGATGGCAGCGAGGGCATTTATGTTCATCCCGGAGCCTTTCGGCATCCCGGTGAGGGCGGGCATGAGGAAACCTTTGCTTTCAGGCAGAAGCGTTCCCGTGAGACGGCCTTTTCCCGGGACTATGACGAGCTCTATGAGATATTAAAACATGACAGGGATCATGGCAAAATCGTTTGGGTCATGGGCCCGGCCCTGGCCTTTGACTTTGACGCGCGCGCGGCTTTCTCCCGCCTGATCGAAAACGGCTATGTGAATGCACTGCTGGCGGGCAACGCCTTGGCCACGCATGATCTGGAGGCAGCTTGGCTCAAGACCGCGCTCGGACAGAACATCTATACCCAGGCAATCCAGCCGAACGGCCATTACAACCATCTTGACACGATAAATCGTGTCCGCGCCTGCGGGTCAATCCGGGCATTTCTTGAAAAAGAGGGGCTGGAAGACGGCATTATGGCCCATCTGGAGAAATGCCATGTGCCCTACGTTCTGGCTGGTTCTATTCGGGACGACGGCCCTCTGCCGGAGGTGACGGGTAATGTCTATGAAGCGCAGAACAAAATGCGCGATCAGGTACGCGGCGCCACCACGGTGATCTGCCTTGCCACTATGCTGCACAGCATTGCCGTGGGCAATATGACACCATCTTACCGTGTGATGCCCGACGGCACGATCCGTGAGGTCTATTTCTACTGCGTGGATATCTCCGAGTTTACGGCCAATAAGCTTGGTGACCGGGGCAGTCTTTCCGCAAAGGGGATCGTTACAAATGTACAGGATTTCATCGTAACGCTCTGCAGCGGCCTCGGGATTTGAGCTTAAGGAGGAGAAGATGAACAGACAAACACAGCAATATGCAGATACTCTTGCCCAAATGATACGGCAGGAAACGATATCTGATTATGAATGTGAGGACAGTACCAAATTTGAGGCATTTCGCAGCTCATTGAGAGAGCTGTTTCCCACCTTGTTTGATGTGGGAGAATACTTTGCGTTTGCTGACGGCTTTGTGTTGCGATGGGCGGGAAGGGACAAGACAAAAGAACCGGTGCTGTTCATGAATCACCATGATGTGGTTGAGCCGAACGGGGAATGGGCACATGAACCTTTTTCAGCGGATATCGCAGACGGCAGACTATGGGGCCGCGGTACGCTCGATGACAAGGGAGGACTCTGGGCGATGCTTCAGGCAGCTGACGAGCTGGCGAAGGATGGATTTACCCCGGACAGAGATATTTGGTTTTCCTCCACCAGTACGGAAGAGACAACAGGCCGCGGCGCGGATGAGATTTCCCGCTGGTTTGAGACACAGAAAATCCGCTTTGAGATGTGTTTTGATGAAGGCGGAATGATTCTGTATGAGCCGATCGGCGGAGCAAAGGGCAAGTTCGCTATGATCGGCGTGGGGGAGAAGGGGTGTGCAGACCTGAAGTTTCTTGCAAGATCCAAAGGCGGCCATGCCTCCATCCCCGGGAAAAATACACCGCTGGTCAGGCTGGGGAAATTCATGGCAAAGGCGGAGAAGCACCAGGTATTCCCTGTGGACATGAACCCGGCGGTCTGCGAAATGTTCCGCAGATTATCTCCCTATATGGGTCTGGAGGGGAAAATGTTCTCAGATCCTGAAAGGAACAAAGCCATTCTCAGCAGGATCATGATTAAGGTTTCCGATAAGGCAGCAGCGCTTTTGAGAACGACAATTGCCTTTACGATGGCAAAAGGCTCCGGCGCGCCCAATGTGATCCCGTCGGAAGCCTGGGTAATCGGGAACATGCGCTATTCTCATCATCAGGGACAACAGGGTTCCTTTGAAGCAATCCGGAAGCTTGCAGAAAAATACGATTTAGAGATGGAGATTCAGGATGCGGGATATCCATCAAGGCTGACGGACTATAACGGGACTGCTTTCCGGCTTGTAGAGCAAGCAGTTCAGGCAATATTCCCGGATGTCGTTCCGGTCCCGTATATCATGACCGGGTGCTCAGACTCACGATTTTTTGACCGGGTTTGTGATCAATGCATTCGTTTCCTCCCATTTGAAATCAACGATCAGCAGCTTGACTCCATCCACGGAATCAATGAAAATGTTGATTTGTGTACGCTCATACCAGCCGTATTGTTTTATAAGTACCTTATGAAAGCGGTGTAATTCATGGATAATAAGCAGAAGGGCCTCAATATCAGCGCCAAAAGCTTTCTTGCAGCGATTGCGATTATCTTCCTTTTGATGCTGTCAACATATATATTGACATTCGTTATCCCCGGCGGCGCCTATAAACGGATCCCGGACGAAAACGGGAACATGATCATTGATACTGCTGCGGGCTTTTCAACCGTTCAGGGAGGACTTCCGTTCTGGAAATGGATACTTTCCCCGATTCTTGTTCTTGGCGCTGACGGTTCTGCTGCCCTGATTGCGGTGATTATTTTCCTCCTGGTGATCGGCGGCGTGTTTAATGCTTTAACTGAGCACGGGCTGATGAACTACATGCTGGACAGGCTCGTTGCGAAATTTGGGGGAATCAAGTATCGGCTGATGGCTGTGCTTGTCTTCTTCTTTATGGCAATGGGGTCCTTGGTAGGCTCTTTTGAGGAAATCGTACCGCTGGTGCCCATTGTGGTTTCGCTCGCCATCGGACTTGGATGGGACGCAGAAACCGGCGTTGCCATGTCGCTTCTTGCGGTCGGCTGCGGTTTTGCTGCCGGCGTTGCAAATCCTTTTACGATCGGTGTGGCCCAGACGCTTGCCGGACTTCCTATGTTCAGCGGGATATGGCTGCGGCTCCTGTCTTTCGCCTGTATCTATCTGCTGCTGTTGGGATATATCGTTCTCCATGCCAGAAGGCATTACAGCGAAGCAGCAGGGGAGGATCGGAAGAAAAGACTCGCGCCCGACATGAAAATGGGCGCAGGGGTGCGGATTTTCGGTATCCTGATCGGGGCAGGTATTGCAGCAGTTCTTTCCTCCGGCTTTATTCCCGCTTTGAGAGACTATACGATGATTATTGTCGCAGTGATGTTTTTAGTAGCCGGTATCACTGCGAGCCGTGTCTCCGGGATGGACAGACGCGCACTGAGCAAATCTTTCGTCAGAGGATTGACGGCGGTTTCTCCGTCAATTCTGATGATTCTTATGGCAGCTTCTATAAAATATACAATGGTGGAAGGCAAAATACTGGATACGCTCCTTCACGCAGCAGTGGAAGCAGGCGGAAATATGTCCCGTGCAGAGCTGGTACTTTTTATATACCTCATTTGCCTTGTAATGAACTTTTTTATCCCGTCCGGATCTGCGAAAGCTTTTCTTCTCATCCCGCTGATTGTCCCGTTGGCACAGCTTTTTGGGATCAGTTCTCAGCTGTGCATTGTCGCCTTTGCATTCGGTGATGGTTTCAGCAATGTGTTTTATCCCACAAATCCAGCGTTGCTTATATCTCTGGGGCTTGCAAATGTCAATTACGGAAAGTGGGCTGCCTACTCCTGGAGATTTCAAGGACTCAATCTGCTGCTGACATCAGGGCTCCTTTTGTTGGGGTTGACAGTAGGATATTGCTGAGAAACGGAAGTTCGTAAGCAAACAGTTTACGAAGATGCGAGCTTTTGGCTGAATTAGGGAAACACTGATTTAATCCGTCCCTATATGGATAGGCCGGATTAAATCAGTGTTTCCTTAGGTTGAGAAAACAAGAATCGGATGCGTCCCGGTCCTGTTCCTGCGTCCGAAGGATAATGAGCCGGTAAAAGTTGGCCTTTTGTTGATTCATGGAGCTATATCCGCGGCATGAAGGAAATAATAGAGAATATTGAACGGTATTTTGCTGAGACAATTGAAAACGTGCAGGGGCTTGACAACCGACAGAACAGGGAGTATAATTCAGCCAATTAAATCAGCAAACCGTTGAAGCGGGAGTAACGGCGACTATGCCTGTACAGAGAGCCTGGGTAGGTGGGAGCTAGGTGAGAAACAGATCGTCAAATGGGCCGCTGAGGGTGCATCGAAAGGCGAAACGCTGCCGAGTAGAATGCAACGTGTGGGCATACGTCAGTTGCCGGGGATATGTTGGTATCCTGTTAAAGTGCATGGGGCAGCCCATGAATGCAAGGTGGCACCGCGGATAATTCGTATTATTCGTCCTTGACAGAACAGAATCTGTCAGGGACGTTTTTTAATGAAAGGGATGACATTCATGATCAAAGACGGCATCGTAAAAATTGTAAACAAACAGGACCTGAGCTATGATGAGGCATACACAATCATGAACGAGATCATGAGCGGCGAGACAAGCGCCACACAGAACGCGGCATTTCTCTCCGCACTCTCGACAAAGAGCGCAAGAGCCGAAACCACGGATGAAATTGCCGGCTGCGCCGCGGCCATGCGGGATCACGCCACCCGCGTGGAAACCGGGATGGACTTGCTGGAGATCGTCGGTACCGGCGGCGACGGCGCGCACAGCTTCAATATCTCCACAACGGCCGCACTGGTCGCGGCGGCGGGCGGGGCCAAGGTCGCAAAACACGGAAACCGCGCGGCTTCCTCCAATAGCGGTACGGCGGATTGCCTGGAGGCGCTGGGCGTCAATATCAACCAGAGCCCCGAGCGATGCAGGGAGCTGCTCAACGAGGTGGGCATGTGTTTCTTCTTTGCGCAGAAATACCATAGCTCCATGAAATATGTCGGCGCGATCCGCAAAGAGCTGGGCTTTCGCACCGTGTTCAACATCCTCGGCCCGCTGACCAATCCCGGCAGCCCAAGGTATCAGCTTCTGGGCGTCTATGACGAGTATCTTGTCGCGCCGCTTGCCCAGGTACTGATCTCTCTCGGCGTCAAACGCGGCATGGTGGTCTACGGACAGGATAAGCTGGATGAGATCTCGATGAGCGCGCCTACCACGGTCTGTGAGTTTCAGGACGGCTGGTTCAAGTCCTATGTGATCACGCCGGAGGATTTCGGCCTTCAGCGCTGCGCCAAAGAGGAGCTGACCGGCGGACAGCCGGCGGAGAACGCAGCGATTACGCGCGCCATCCTCGCCGGAGAAAAGGGACCGAAGCGCGACGCGGTGCTGCTCAACGCGGGTGCAGCGCTCTATATCGCCAGAAGGGCGCCCGGCTTCAAGGAGGGTGTGAGCCTGGCGGCGGAGCTGATTGACAGCGGCGCCGCCATGCACGTGCTGGAGCGGCTGATCGAGGTCAGCAACCGACCGGAGGAAGAGACATGACGATCCTGGACGAGCTTGCCGACGCTGCGCGCCTGCGTGTGGAGGAGGCAAGAAGAAGCCTGCCGCTCGAAGTCCTGCGACAAGCGGCGGAAGCGATGCCAAAAGGGGACGCCCCCTTTCGCAAAGCGCTGTCCGGTCCGGAGCTTGCCTTCATCTGCGAATGCAAAAAGGCGTCGCCCTCCAAGGGCCTCATCGCCCAATCGTATCCGTATCTTACAATTGCGCAAGCCTATGAGGCGGCGGGGGCCGACGTCATCTCCGTTCTCACCGAACCGACCCGCTTTCTCGGCTCGGAAGAACAGCTGCGGGAAATCGCCTCAGCGGTAAAACTGCCTTGCCTGCGTAAGGATTTTACCGTGGACGCCTACATGATCTACGAGGCGAAAACGCTGGGCGCGGCGGCGGTACTGCTGATCGTCTCCATTCTGGATGAAAAACAGCTTATGGATGATCTGGCGCTCTGCCGGGAGCTCGGCCTCTCCGCACTGGTGGAAGCACACAAGGAAGCGGAGATCGAAACAGCCCTGCGCGCCGGGGCGGAGATCATCGGTGTGAACAACCGGAATCTGCACGATTTCACGGTGGACACCGAAAACAGCCGTCGTCTGCGTCGGCTTATCCCGTCCGATATCCTGTTTGTGTCGGAGAGCGGCGTGAAAAATGCGGAGGATGTGCAGCGCCTGCGGGAGATCGGGGCGGACGCGGTGCTTGTAGGCGAGGCTCTGATGCGCGCGGAGGACAAGGCGGCAAAGCTGCGCGAGCTGCGAGGTGCGATATGACAAAAATCAAGCTCTGCGGTCTTACAAGGCCGGAGGATATCGAAGAGGCAAACGGCCTCATGCCGGACTTCGTCGGCTTTGTTTTCGCCGAAAAGAGCAGGCGATATGTACCGCCCGAGACCGCGGCCAGGCTGCGGGAGCGCCTGAACCCGGAAATCCCGGCGGCAGGCGTGTTTGTTGACGCGCCGCCGGAACACGTGGCGGAGCTGCTGGAAAGGGGAACGATCCAAATCGCCCAGCTTCACGGACAGGAAGACGAGGCTTATATCCGGGCACTTCGCGCTTTGACGGATCGGACGATCTGGAAAGCGTTCAAGATCACCGCGCCCGGAGACCTTGCGGCGGCTGCCGCGTCAAGCGCCGATCTCGTTTTGCTGGACAACGGCCCCGGCGGGACAGGGGAGTCCTTCGACTGGGCGCTGCTGCGGGATTTCCATGCGCGTCCCTACATGCTTGCAGGCGGCCTGAACCCGGAAAACGCCGCCGCCGCGATCGCTGCGCTGCACCCATTCGGTCTGGATGTGAGCTCCGGGATCGAAACCGCAGGGAGAAAAGACCCCGAAAAGATGGAAAAATTTGTCCGCGCCGTGCGGGAGGCGGACAGGCAGGAGGCTATACCATGACAAACCCAAACGGACGCTTTGGCATACACGGCGGGCAGTACATCCCGGAAACCCTGATGAACGCCGTCATTGAACTGGAACAGGCCTACAATCATTTCAAGGCGGACCCGGACTTTAACCGGGAGCTGACCGCGCTGCTGAATGACTATGCGGGCCGACCCTCGCGCCTGTATTACGCGGAGAAGATGACGCGGGACCTGGGCGGTGCGAAGATCTACCTCAAACGGGAGGACCTGAATCACACAGGCGCGCACAAGATCAACAACGTGCTGGGGCAGGCGCTGCTTGCCAAAAAGATGGGCAAGACCCGCCTCATCGCGGAGACAGGAGCCGGACAGCACGGCGTTGCCACGGCGACCGCGGCGGCGCTGCTGGATATGGAGTGCGTCGTCTTCATGGGCGAGGAGGATACGATCCGCCAGGCCCTGAACGTCTATCGCATGCGCCTGTTGGGGGCGGAGGTCATCCCCGTGAAAACCGGCACCGCGACGCTCAAGGATGCGGTCTCGGAGGCCATGCGGGAGTGGACAAGCCGCATCGACGATACGCACTATTGCCTCGGCTCGGTGATGGGGCCGCACCCGTTCCCGACGATCGTCCGCGATTTCCAGGCTGTTATTTCCCGGGAAATCAAGCAGCAGCTCCTGGAGAAGGAGGGACGCCTCCCGGACGCGGTGCTGGCCTGCGTCGGCGGCGGCTCCAACGCGATCGGCAGCTTTTATCACTTTATTGAAGACAAGTCCGTGCGGCTGATCGGCTGCGAGGCGGCAGGGAAGGGAATCGACAGCTTTGAAACCGCGGCCACGATCAACACGGGGCGCGTCGGCATCTTTCACGGCATGAAATCCTATTTCTGTCAGGATGAATACGGGCAGATCGCGCCGGTATATTCGATCTCCGCGGGCCTGGATTACCCGGGCGTCGGACCGGAGCATGCATGGCTGCACGACATCGGCAGGGCGGAGTATGTCCCTGTCACGGATGAGGAAGCGGTGTGCGCCTTCGAGTATCTCTCGAAAACGGAGGGAATCATTCCTGCCATCGAATCGGCCCACGCTGTGGCATACGCGCAGAAGCTGGCGCCCGCGATGGGAAAGGAGCAAATCCTGGTCATTACGATTTCGGGCCGCGGCGACAAGGATTGTGCCGCGATCGCACGTTACAGGGGAGAGAATATCTATGAGTAGGATACCGGATGCATTTGGAAACGGAAAGGCCTTTATCGCCTTTATAACCTGCGGTGACCCCGATCTGGAGACGACGGGCGCCGTCGTGCGGGCGGCGGTCGAGAACGGGGCCGATCTGATCGAACTCGGAATCCCGTTCTCCGATCCCACCGCGGAAGGCCCGGTGATTCAGGGAGCCAATCTGCGCGCACTTCGCGGCGGTATCACCACCGACAGGATTTTTGACTTTGTGCGGAAACTGCGCGAAGACATTGCCGTTCCCATGGTGTTCATGACATATGCAAACGTCGTTTTCTCCTACGGGGCGGAGCGCTTTCTGTCCCTGTGCCGGGATGTCGGCATCGACGGGCTGATCCTGCCGGACCTGCCTTTTGAGGAGAAGGAGGAGTTTTTGCCCATCTGCCGGGCCTGCGGAGTGGATCTGATTTCCCTCATTGCGCCGACCTCGGAAAACCGGATCGCCATGATCGCGCGGGAGGCGGAGGGCTTTCTGTATCTTGTGTCGAGCCTCGGCGTGACCGGCACCCGCACGGAGATCACCACAGATCTGGGAGCCATGGTCAGACTGGTACGCGAAAATACCAAAATCCCGTGCGCCATCGGCTTCGGCATCTCCACGCCCGAGCAGGCAAAGAAAATGTCAGCTCTCTCAGACGGGGCGATCGTGGGCTCAGCTATCATCAAGCTGCTGGAAAAATACGGCCGGGACGCGCCGCCATATGTCGGGGAGTACGTGAAAGCCATGAAGGACGCGATGCGATAATCATTAGGTGCCGTTATGGAGAGAATACCATGAAATATGAAACAATTCCGTATGTGAACAAGCCGGTATCCCGTATTCTGTTTGGCGCTGCACAACCATCCTTTTTGAGGGGGGAAGAAAACAACGCTATCCTTGATGCCGCCCTGGAGGCGGGGATCACAACAATTGATACGGCGCGCAACTATGCCTTGTCCGAGAAAAGCATCGGTATATGGCTGAGAGAGCGAAAGTGCAGAGATCGGGTGGTGCTGTTGTCTAAATGCGCGCACCCGGATGACGACGGAACGAAACGAGTCAATGAAGCGGCCATACGGTCAGATTTCGCGCGTTCCACGGAGCTGCTGGGCACAGACTATATCGACATATATCTGCTGCACAGGGATGATCCGGAGGTAGATGTTGCCGTCCCGGTTGAAACACTGAACGCCATGCACGCGGAAGGAAAGATCGGCGCGTTTGGCGGCTCCAACTGGTCATATGAGAGAATTCAGGAGGCAAACGAATACGCCTGTTCCCACGGGCTGATTCCTTTTACAGTGTCAAGCCCGCACTTCAGCCTTGCCCGGCAGCAGCAGGATCCGTGGGGCGGCGGATGCGTGAGCATCACAGGAGAAGAAAAAGCGAAAGAACGGGCATGGTATAAGAACAATCAGATGCCCATTGTTGCATATTCCAGCCTTGGACGCGGTTTGTTTTCCGGAAGATTCACAAGCGCGGACGACCCTGCACGCTATCTGGATGATGTGGCGCTTCGCGGCTACGGGTGTGCTGACAACTATGAGCGCCTTGCACGCTGCGAAGAGCTTGCGAAGAAGAAACACTGTTCCGTTTCTCAGCTCGCTCTGGCTTGGCTTTTCCAACAGGAGCTGAATGTTTTCGCGGTATGTGCGATGTCCTCCACAAAACGGATGGCGGAGAACGCGGCGAGTTTGCGCATTGCGCTTAGCCCGGAAGAATCCCAATACCTGAATCTCGAATCAAACAATCCCGGAATATAAGAGGAAAGTAATGAATTACAAAACAGACAAGACGGAGCTTCTCCATTCTGTCTCCATGAGCAGGCCTTCGGAAGAGTTTGTGGTGGAGCTGTAAATGAAACAAAATCAACGTAATATCCTGGCGGCTGTTATTTGTCATACTTTCTGGGGCGTGAGCTTTCTGGCATCACGGACGGCACTGAATTCAGCTCCGGTTATTGTGCTGCTAAGTCACCGTTTTCTGCTGGCGTTTTGTGCGATGAGTCTGCTTCTTCCTATGCCGGAGCTTGGCTGCCATTTGCGGAAAAAGGATTTGAAACCGCTGATATTGCTGGGACTGATTGAACCGGTGATATACTTTTTTGGAGAACAATATGGTATCCTGCACTCCACAACCAGTTTTTCCGGCGTGATGATTTCCATTATCCCGATTGTAAGTACGCTTGCGGCAGTCCCTGTCCTCGGCGAAAAACCGACAGCCGGACAGCTTTTTTTCAGTGTCCTGTCCGTCGGCGGTGTAATCGGGATCGGCCTGCTCAACAAGAATAGCGGAACTCTGGACTGGATCGGCGTCACAGGACTTCTGGTGGCCGTTTTCTCGGCGGCTGCCTACACGCTTTTGAATCGCAATATTGCTGTTCGCTATACCCCTTTTGAACGGAGCTATATGATGCTGGCAGTCGGTGCAGTCGTTTTTACTGCTTTGGCGTTTCTCCAGGTTCGCGGACAAGCGGAAGAATATCTGAAACCGCTCGGCGTACCGAGCTATCGCGTATCGGTAATATTCTTATCCATCTGCTGTTCGGTAATCTGCTATTTCCTCTCGAGCTACGTACTGACAAGTTTAAGCGTTGCCAGATCTACGGTTTTTGCCAACCTTACGACCGCAGTCTCTGTTATTGCGGGAGTATTGATACTGCATGAACCGTTCTCCCCAGTGGGATTTGTCTGCTGTATCCTGATTCTTTTCGGAATTTACGGTGTACAGAAAACAGCAAGGAATGAAACGATTTCTCCAAAATGACAGTAATCTGATGAGAAGGTGTGATCCTAAGGAAACACTGATTTAATCCGGCCTATCCATATAGGGTCGGATATAGTAGAATAAAGGCACCAAGAAAAGGGCGGTGCCGAAGATGAAGCAGCAGACATTCAGCGACATTGAATACAGCAGCCGAAAGCGGAAGACGAAGCGGGAAGAGTTTTTGGAAATCATGGATGAAATCATCCCGTGGGACGAATGGGTCAGCCCAATTGTACCATTTTACCCCAGCGGGAAGCGCGGTCGTCCACCCAAGGGAATCGAGAAGATGCTGCGGACGTATCTGCTGCAGGTATGGTTTAACCTGTCCGACGAAGGAACAGAGGATGCAATCTACGACAGCTATGCGATGCGGAAGTTCGTGGGGATCAACTTTCTGGAAGAGGATGCGCCGGACGCTACCACGCTCTTGAAGTTCCGCCGCCTGCTTGAGCAGCATGGGATCAATAAGCTGTTCTTTGAGGCCATTAACCGCGTAATGATAGAAACAGGGCACATGCTGAAAGGCAGCACGGTAGTCGATGCCACCATCATCAACGCCTCACCGTCTACCAAGAATGCAGAAAAGCAGAGAGATCCCGAGATGCATCAGACGAAGAAGGGAAACGAATGGCGCTTTGGTATGAAGTGTCACATCGGAGTCGATGCTTTCAGCGGTCTTGTGCATACGATAGAGGTCACATCAGCCAATGTCCATGACGTGAGTGTTGCCGTCAAGCTCATCCGAGAAGACGATGAGGTCGTTTACGGCGATTCCGGATATCTTGGAATTGACAAGCGTGAAGAAGTAGTCTCAGACGAGCATCTTTCATCCATCGACTATCGCATTAACCGTCGCCCCAGCAGTTTGCAGAAAGTGTCAGACAATTCTTTCGACTGGGATCGCATGATGGAACATGCGAAGTCTTCTGTTCGCTGCAAGGTAGAGCATCCTTTCCAAATTGTCAAATGTCTGTTCGGCTACAAGAAGGTTGCCTACAGAGGACTGGCCAAGAACGAAAACCGGCTGTATGCGCTCTTTGCCAGTGCCAATCTTTATGCTTTAGCAAGCCGCGGCCGCAGTTTGGCTGCTGCCTGGTAAGGGCGTATTGCGTCTTTTTTCAGGAAAACGCATAAGTCTTCCACAACACAAGGTCAATTTCGTGGCTTTATGCTCTGCCTCAAGGCCTGTTTCTTTCAAAAATTACTCGACAAGCCCTTTCGCGTGAGCATAGACCGATTTATTCAGCGTTTCCTTAGCTTAATAGAAATACAGCTGCAGATTGTGACATGTAATCATTAAAAATATATAATATGAGATGATAATAAAGGCCAGCGAAGTGTTCGAAAGGGTATGACGCTGGCTTTGCTTTAATCAGCTTTATAAGTTGGAAGAAAGATGAAAGTCATTAATAAATATGTAAAAATGACAAAAATCCATAATATGTAACCAGCGCAAAAGCCCATTCCGACTATAAGCCGGTGAAAAGTGGAAACTGTATTATGTGAACAAAAGTACTGAATTTGTTTTTCTTTTGCATTTTCCGACGATTATTGTGGCTGAATTGTGGTGGACATAAAACTTTATATATGGTAACCTCTTTGCCGTACAGAGAATCTAAGAACTGCAAGAGAGAAAGTTCGAGGTGTTTTATGAGTACTTGCAGAATGTGCGGTGAAACGATCAAAATGAACACGGGCGTCCTGAAATATGGTCAAAAAGTGAACCTGTGTCCAAGGTGCCGAGCACCTTACATTGACCCCAAAATCATTGAGTTGGCTACAGTCTCAGATCAAGCTAAAGCAGAGCATCGTATGAAATACGCGGTACAGTCTGATCAGAGATTGAATGCAATTGCTTCGGCTGTGGTTACACTGGCCCTTGTTATGTTCGTCTCCGGTAATGTTATAAATGGATTCCTTCAAATGATCCTGCTTTTTGCTGGAACATTTGTAGGCATTAATGTTATTGGATTTCTTGCAAAATACTTTGTACTCTTTCCAAAACTGGAAAACGATTCAGAGAAGCGTATGAAAGACACCTGGTATCTTTCTAAGATGAAGGCTTGCAGTGTAAAAGCCGCTTAAGAGATTCAAGAAGGGGAGACTACTATGGCGGAGGACCTGTCAATTCGCAAAGATGGAAATCATACGCCAGTTGATATACCCTGGCTGCATCTATGGGATCGCAGAAGCAGTGAAAGCAAATCCGAGCGGTGTCGTAGCAAACGTGTTCGTTTAGAGGATATCGAGTTTATGAATATGCTTGAAGAGCTTGAGTTCCACTAAAGACTCATAGGAGTGAAAATCGAATTGCCGGCTTTCTTAACTTAAGAATGCTGAAAAAGTGCAATTCAATGTCTAAAACCTCATATTATTTAGCAATTCAGAAAATGAGTTTAACTTTTTAACCAAGAAAAGTTAGACTCATTTTTGTTTTTATGAACAGAAAAGCTTGGAGAATGCGATAACTGCGAAATGTGAAATCATTGCTGCTACAGATGTATCACCCTAAATTTTGACAAAACAAGAATATAAAAGTAAATTT
>Ga0326511_10002292_pt1 | contig 15618 bp, 22 predicted proteins | sample 0_2496_0518_D_FD_203701 | JGI IMG/M metagenome (GOLD analysis project Ga0326511, IMG submission 203701) | Bovine rumen microbial communities from UC Davis, California, United States - 0_2496_0518 | ecosystem: Host-associated > Mammals > Digestive system > Stomach > Rumen | place: USA...
CTCCATCGCTCAGCTTTAATAATTTTATCCAATGAAAGTTAGAACAACAATGACAGAATTAAGAGAAAAGGCAATAGACATTAAAGGTAAGCAATATGTCTTAGTAAGTGATAGAGTATTGTACTTTAATGAAACCTATCCAAACGGTTGCATCGTTACTGAAAGACTTAGTAATGAGAATATGGAGATATTCAAAGCAACTGTTACTCCAGACTGTAATAAACCAGAAAGAAAGTTTACATGATACAGTCAAGCTAAATGGTGAGAATGATTTATCAATAAAACTGCTGCAATGGAGAATGCAGAAACATCAGCAGTTGGTAGAGCATTAGCAATGATGGGTATCTGAGTTATTGATTCGATTGCATCAGCTGATGAGATTAAAAAGGCTGAGGGGAGTAATACTTGAGTATCTTCATGAGCCACATCGAAAGAGAGTAGCAAAGATAATTCACAGGTTAACAAAGCAGAAGATGAGAAACCTCGATTCAATAAAGAGAACCTAGATAAGTTTACAACCATTGCTAAGCAGTACAAGAATGCTGATGAGGCACTAAATGAGATTAAACAATATTACAGAATTAGCAAAGAGAATGAGGGTAAAGTTAGAAGATTATATGAAGATTTAGAACTTATTAATTCATAATGATATTCAAGAAAATGCTATGAACCGTTGTTGATATGGCAAAGTTAAAAAACGACATAGCAATGCTTAAAGATGGTGAATATGAGATAGTACCGTACAAAAAAGATAGAACAAACGACCAGAACAGATACTTGTGGTGATGAGTGTATGGTACTATCTCTAAAGAGGTAGGTGAGGATGATATAGAGTATATCCATTATGTTATGGGTAAGAGATTCCTTACCAAACATGATAAGAAAGAACCTTACATACAATCTACAGCAAAGTTGAATACTGCAGAATTCAGCGACTATGTAGAAAAAATCAGAAAATTCATGTTGGAGAAGATGAATATCTACATCCCAACTCCAGATGAATATTTAAATTCTAATAAACACAATGGATAAAAAAACAATAGCAGCAACAATAGTATTAGCTTTATGAATCATATCGTTTAGTTATTGAGCTGTATTACAAAATAAAGCTAGTGCAAATGAAGAAATTATTAATCTACAAAAGAGAAACCTAGAATTAGAGCAGTTAATACAACAGGCTAAAGATAATTGGCACATAGCAGAAAATGCTAAAGCTGAATGTGTAGAATCATGGAATAATGAACAGAAAAAAGAACAGAAAAAAGCAGATGCTTATAGAGAAGAATTACAAGATAATCAAGATAAACTGGGTTTAATGTTGCAGAGTCAACTGCAATAACAAATCAGCCTAAAAAAGAGGAAGAAAACACAGTTAATACCGTTAGGTGAAATGATATAAGCGAAAAAGATTTCAATGGTGGTAGAATTGTCCATGAAGGGTATCCAAAGGACAGTGTTGTTCAAAAGATAGTGAACTATGCTTGGAAGTTATGAGGTTGGGATTTTGTGGCTGTACTTGAATGCGAAAACTGAACATATCAGCTAAATTCACTTTGAGATGGATGACATGCTCATGGAGCTTGCCAAATAAATGATAGATTCCATAAAGATATACCTGCTGATTATACAACAAATTGGGTTGTGGCTGTAGAGTATTGCTATCAGAAATGGAAGAGCTGAGTTCCTTTCTATTGACCTTCAAGGATTATCAAATGACAGAAATGCTACAACTATATTAAGGATAGATTTACATTTGTAGAATAAATGACTTTTACCAAAGATTTAGCTGAATGAAAGCAAATAGAACAGGAATTCGCAAAAATGCTTATAGATAAATGAGCTCAGTCTATTGAACTTGCTCCTAGTGAGCAGTTCAAAGATTGGGATATAAAGACTGTATTCATATGTAATGGTAAGCCTAGAGATATAACATGGGAAATTAAAGATGATAAAATAAGTAGTCAGACTTGAAATATATGATTTGAATTCAGATGCTTTAATAAATCTAGTTGAATATATGCAAGTAAGGCTGATTACATAGTGTATCATGTGGATGGTAAATATTATTATCAAACCAGAGGTGAGCTATTAAGTAGAATATGTAGTACAGAGAAAGAAGTTAGAGTATGAGGGGATTATAATGGTTCAGAAATGTATGTAATAAAAAAACAATATTTAAATTGGCTATTTAAAGAACGATGAAAAACCTAATAGAAATATGATTATCAATATTGATAGGTGCTATTGGTGCTACATGTGCATTATTACTAATAGGCATCATATCAATAGTGTTATGAAGTTTATAATTGACCTAAGCAGTTGTCGTAAAAAGGCTTAAGTAATATACTTTGCTGCTCTCTAGGGAGCAGTTAGGTAGATAGGGGACAAACGAAGACCGCTAGCTGCAGTGTTCTTACCGACCTTAGACCAAAGGAGTTAGAACTACCTTATCTATCTAACTCTTCCTTAGGGAAGAATCCATAAATGATTCCATATCTGTTGTAAAATAGGGGTATGGAGTTGAATTCCTAACGAGTTTACTTGTTCTGACGAAAAACAAGTTGAATGTCCTAGTGAGTGTACATAGCTAGGAACTAACAGGAGAGAAAAAAAGCTGAGGAAGTCCAAAAGAATTTGTTGGAGATATAAAAGAATAATTAGACACTATTCAATTATAGATTAGACACAAAAATAAAACATTGAGCCGAGGATATACTCATTGCACCTCGTGGAGTTAAAGCCTTCCTTTCCTGAAATTAAATCAGACTTTTAATTACTAATTATACAAATGAGATTACAAGATAGATATTGAATCCTTAATCCTAAATGGAAAGCAACAAAAAAATTCTGAAAGTTAATAAGACATAAGAGTTGGAGGGAATATAATGTAGTAGAGATATATTATAATATTTGGATTATGGAAAACAAAAAAGCAGACTAAGATTAGTCCACCTTTCTGTGAATATTAACTAGATATGTATATAGTAATAAAATTATTAAAGAATACAAGAAAATAATCAGACTTTTAATTCTTTATTATTTAGAGAATGAACTACAAAGAAATAGAGATAGACTGAATGAAAGAGATATTAAGAGATAAAGAAAAAGAAATTAAGAAGTTAGAACAAGAAAACAGAAAGCTAAAACTACATATAGAAGCAAAAGATAAAGCATATACAGCTTTACTTAAAGATTATGAAGAACTTAAAGAAGATAATAAAAGACTAAGAGCAGAAATAGAAGAACGATTAAATGCTATAAGACAAAAAATTTAGATTCTTATTATTTAGAGATGGTAGCAATAATATATGAATTTAATTGAAAACAATATGTATCTTCTACAACTTATATAAAGTTAGAACAAGAGAATAAAAAGCTGAAATCAGACTTATCTCTAGTTATTAAAGAAAGAGATGATAATATTAAACATAATAAAAAGCTGTCCGAAGAAAACGGACAACTGAAATCAGATTTAGCTTTTAAGAATACTATGTTAGACAATGTAAAAGCAGAATATGAAAGTTCACAGGATGTTATTAAAAAACTAAAAGAAGATAATAGATTCCTTACAAAAATTAGTAAAGAATATATGAAGAAAGAAAATATTATAGAAGTTGCTGAATTTACAGAACTATATAAAAATGACTTAGAAGAAGAAAATAAAGAACTAAAAGAAAGAATCAGATTTTTAGAACAATGTTTAGATAATAAAGAAAAAGTTAATAAAAGTCTGAGAGAAGAAAATAAAAGATTAAGTGATTTTTTAGAGTGTGAATCTTAGTTTTTATATTTTAATTATATACCAATGGAAAAAACAAGAGAATTAAGAAAGTGTGAAATATATGTATCTCTAAAGTGAGATACCTTTAAGAAGTGTTTTACTTGAACAGAAGTTACTTGTGAATATATTGAAAACTTCTTAATAAACAATAATTTAGATTTCCTAAGATTATATGATGTAAGTAATGATACACTTTGCATCTATAGTAGAAGTGAAATAGAAAGAATAGAAATCTGACACTATAAAGGGAATTAATTCTGATTTATTTAACTACTATACTACGATGGAAAAGTACTTATATCATATATGCAAGATATTAGAAATGATGCTTGCATTACAATTAAAGAAAACATGAGTTAATGAAGAAAAAATTATGGAGATTCTTAAACAATTAAAAAAAGACTGAGATTAATCAGCCTTTTTATTTTACTTCTTCTTTTTACCTTTATTACAAGTCATTATTGTAGGTGTTAGAATATAAAGACTAAACTGGATAGAAGCGATATAATGTTAATGAAGATGAACTATTAGGTGTATTTGATACATATCAACTATCATCTAATAGTATATTTCAGCAGTTAACTCATGCTGAAACACTTTTGTATTGTGTCGCTGTTGTTATATCTCGTGGTGTAGATAATCTATATTGATATAAAGTAGAACTACTTACCCCATTTAATAAGTTTAATCAATCACTAGAAAAAGATACTCATCTTGATTCATATCATGTAGATAAAGTTCAAACTTGTGTTGCTGTTGAAGTTATATCTCGTGGAATTGCTAGACTATATTGTATTATTGAGTTGCTGTTTTGATAATAGCATATATAAAGCATTGTACCATCTTTATTAAAAGATACTCATACAGCTCTTGATGCTGTCTTTGTTTTATAATTAGTCCTTGTAGTAAAATCTCGTGGAGTAGTTAAAGTCCACATACCAATATATCATCAATATGAAGAAAAAGCTACTTTAGTTCAATCCCAACTCATAAATACCTGATGAACATCTCATCATGGATTTTCTGAATATGATTGAGTTATAGTTCCTAAATTAAAAGGGGTACTTAGCTCTTTCCATACAACTCAGCTACTTCTATTACTTCAGAAAAACTTTTTACCATCAATAGAATAGATACCTCACAATCAAGTAGACCAGTTTACAGAATAAGCAGTAGAACTTTCAATGTTTGATATGTCTATATTGTATTTAGGTTGTATAGGTCGTATCTGCTTTTCTTCTCAATTTACCCAAGTTAGTACTCTCTTTATTTTATATCAATCTGTCATTGGTGTTTATTAGAGTTAAAAGTCTGAATTATAGTCAGTAGTTAGATTTAGTTTGGTTATAATAATCAGCAAATTCAGAATCAGTCCGTGCTTTACTTTCAGCTATACATTCTGATAGATAGCAAACATTACTTCAATATCATCATCATCAGTCTCTTTGTTCATGGAAAAAGTTTATATCTGAACCAAAATTATATCAAGTTCAATTATATTCAAACACTTTTTGTCAATTTGCATATCAACATACTTTATTGTTTTCTGTATCAATAGTAGTACCAATTAGATACCATTTATTCAAATCCATAGTATATGATGCAGTTGATGCATTATAAGATGAATTATAGAAACAAAGAAATTTCTGATTAAAATTAGATTGTACATGATAGAAATAATATGCAGCTCCCGCATTATCATTTCACATTACAAACATATCATAAGGATATGTTGTAGAAGATATTTTAACCCATCATAATACAGTTTTTACATTACTATTTAAAAATCATGCTCTTTGTGTTACTGAGTATCATAAATTCTGTTTTGTTGCTGTTCAATATGTTAATACAGTTCAATTTCAGCTATGGTCCAAAGCATCATCTACAAAAGGGAAATAAGCTACAGTATTACTTCAAGGTTTCCATCCATACTCTCCTATATATATATTCTTTAGAACTGACATAGTTACATCATTACCTTTACTGAATGTTCCTGTTCAACTATTAGTATAAAACTGGTCGTTTACTAAGTCGTATAGTCAGATTACATTATCTGATTTTCTATAACATGGTACTAAATCTCTTGTTAATGTATTACTATCTGTAATCTTGAAGTAATATAATTTCATAGATACAGGTACTATTGAACTTCATCAGTTATTACCTGAGAATAAGAACATATTGTAAGGTACTGTATATGTTGGTACAGATGTAAATGTTCACTGTAATGTTCAGTTTATATACCAATTATCATTACTGTGTATTACTGTGTAATCAGTATTCGCAGATATTGTATTTATAGATGACTGTTGGATTCCATAAGAACTTGCGTTAGAATATACTGATGCTCGTACATAAGGTGTGCTAGGTTGCATCTGTAAAGCATAAGCTCTCCTTGCACTTCAAGAATCGGTATTAAATGCTCAATAGAAGTTAGCCCATGAGCTAACAGATACACTAGGACAGTTAAATTTAATTTCTACCTTAGTTGTTTTTCAAGGTTTGTATCAAGTATCTATATATTGTGTTCCACTAGATTGTATATATTCTACTTCTTGATATTCACTAGGTAACCTTGTATAAGGTATATAAATATTCATTCTTAATCATTATTAGATAAATCAGATTTCTTTTTATTTTCTTCCTGTATTTTTTCATAGTGGCAGAGAACTTCCATAAGGCATTTGCGACAGGAAGAAATCTGTAATCACTTTTCACATATTCTTAGATGTTTGTATTCGTAATCATCTTTTGTTTCCATTCAGATTTATTTTATTTCTAAATAGTCATATATGCTGTAGATGAATCGTATGTTCATAAGTTTGAATACTGACTCTCTGTTCAGCATCGTATCTTTGTAATTGTTATTGGTGAGTTAGGGTCACATACAATACCACTAGCTGCAGGAGTAGCCCAATCATATCAGTTAGCTGTTTTAGTTAATACTTGGTCTGTACTACCACTAGAAGTAGGAGTAAATTCTGATATTGTAACTGCACCTGTCTGTCCATTAACTGATGTTACTGCTCAGCTTTCTGCATCCCATCAATATCAATCTGCTGTCTTCTTTAATACATATCAAGTAGTTGCTGTTCCTCATGGATTAAATTCACTTACTGTTACTGCTCATGTACTTCCATTTACACTAGACACAGGAAATGATATAGAAGTTTCTGTTATAGCTGTTACTTGTCCTAATGTATTAGTAGATATAGTTGGTACTTTTGTAGAAGTACCTTTAGAAGTATATGCTGTTTGAGTAGCAACACCTATATTAGCAGGAGTTATATTAACATTACCAGTCCTATATGTGCTTTCTGCATTACCTTTTACTCATGTTATACTGTTTACTTGTGCTCAACTAGCAATACCATCTAACTTTGCTTTATCTGTTGAACTCATAAGTCATGCTGTGCTTTGTGTTGCATCTGAATATGTTGTATCTGTAGCACTAATAGTTGTTACACCTCATGAAGTAGTAATAGAGATATTGCTTCATTGTGTTAATGCATCTTGTTTTCATGATATTTGAGAAGCATAACCATCATAAGTTGATACCTTACTAGCTGTAATACCAGAATTTAATGCTGCAATCTGGTCTGATGTTAATGCAGTTTCATTTACTGTATATTGATACTCCCATTGTCTACCTTGATAGATATATCTTGTTGTAGCATTATCATGGTCTTCATCTGAAGCTACGATACAATAGTCGTTTCTTGTAGGTACTCTCACAACTCATCCACTATAGAATGTTGTTGCTGCAGTTAGTTCTGCATGAGTAGCAAACTGGTCGCCTGCAGCATTTTTAGTAATATAATATGCTGTTACTGAGTTTATAGAAGTATCTACATAGTTCTTATCTGCTAATTGATTACTTGTACTTGCTGCACTAGGAATCTTACCATTGATAGTAGATATAGAAGTATTTAATGCTTTACCTTGATTAGCTGAGAGTGCATCAGTTGTAGAACTAGAATTTAATACATCAACAATAGCTCATCAGTTTTTGATAAGTTTACCACTTGTACCATCAAATAATGCAAAATGTCAATCTGTAGAAGAGTTAGGTCAAATAACATCTCCAGAACCTTCTCAGTCCTGTCAATCACTTACTTGGAAAGAATAAGGTGTAGAACCATCTGTATAATTTACTGTTACTGTTGTTATTTTTCAGCTTTTTGAACTTGTAACTGACTGAATACCATTACCAGTTTCTCCTTGCTCTCATTGAATTCCTTGTGGTATAGTAAAATCAAGCACTGCTGCTCAAGAAGTACCACTATTTACCACACTAGCATCTGTTCAAGGTTGTCCTGTTGTTGTATTTCATACTGTAATGGTAGCAGCATCTCAAGTATTACCTTTATCTCCTTTAGGTATTACAAAATCAAAAACAGCTGCACTAGATGTTCAACTATTAGTAACACTAGCAGAAGTACCTGCCTGTCATGTTGTAGTAGTTCAAACAGCTATCGTTGCAGCAGTTCAAATTTCTCATTTATCTCATCTTGGAATAGTAAAATTTAATACTGCATCAGAAGTTGTTCAGCTGTTTGTTACTGAGGCATTAGTTCAAGGTTGTCATGTTGTAGTCGTTCCTACAGTAACCGTTGCTGCTTCTCCTTTAGGTCATCTAATTTTACTTCCATCTGGATTAAGTATTACTACTCAATATTTGGTTGGGTCTTCTGTACTTTGTACCACACTCAACCTTCTTTGACTATCTTTATCTTGGATTCTAGTTGCACTTTTTGTCATCCCTACAAATTTTAATTACTAAAAAAATATTATTCATTTGCAGGGTTTACACTACTTCAATCTGGGTTTAACCCTACAATTCAATTAATGGTAATATCATCAGCAGAGGCTACCACTGTTGCAGTAACCTCTGTTTCTTCATCTTGTATTGCTATAGAACTTTCTGTATCTGCCATGATTTATCTGATTAAGATATAAATTAATCAAACTTAACTCATGCTTCCTCAAATCTTTTCCTTAGATATTTTTCCCTAGCATCTAATTTATCATTCCTTTCTTTTATATCTATCTTCTGCTTTACATAGTTCTCATTCTCTTTAGCCAAATTTTCATTAAGCTTTTCCATTTCTTTAATAAGTGCTTTATTTGATTTTACACTCTTCTCAATTTCAGCTTTCTCTGCTTTGGCATCTTCTATTCTAGCCATTTCTTCTTCTAAGTTCTTCTTAGCTTTCTCAATAGCTTTATCTAACTTAGCATTCTCTGCAAGTTTCTCTTCCATTGCTTTAATCTCATTAGCAGTCTTATCATATGCCGATTTCTGTCAGAGTAGAGCAACCTTAATATCATCAAGCTCTCCTTGAACTTTTCTGATTTCATTCTCTTTTGCTGCCATCTCAGAATTAGCTTTATCTTTAGACTCTCTAAGTTCTTTCTCTAAATCTCCAATAGAGTTTAATAATTCAGATTTTCTTTCTGAATATACTTTAACATCATTAGATAATTCAGAAATAGAGATATGATACTTCTCTTCATCCTTTTTTTTAGAATCTGAGAGTTTTTTTATCTCTGCCTTTAAATTATCCCTTACAGCTCAATATTCTTTCTCTGCTGATTCTTTGTTAGCATTAATACTAGCAATTTGGTCTGTTAATTCACCAATCTTTGCATCAGCTTCTTTACACAATCATTCTTTTACCTTTATCTCTTTTTCTATACCTGCAAGAACTTCTTTATCTCTATTAATGGTTGCATTAATATTTTTAAGTTGTTCTTTTGCTAAGACTAATTCATTAGCCATATCTTCTACTTTTGCCATTCTATGATTTATTAAGAACTAAAACCATTTAATGTAACAGTAATATCTCATGCAGTATAACTAGAGATAATTACTCAAATCCATCTAAGTCCTGGAGTATTTACTAAGTATGAGTTAACTACATCTGTTCAGTTAAGTGTGATTCCTGTAGTTCAGTCAATGTTGGTTCAGTCTTCTAAATCTCTTATGCTGATGTAACTCCATTGATTATCAACATCTGCACTTTGAGAAAAATCTGGTTTGTCAAATTGAAAACTTCAAACAACTTTAATTGTACATTCTCAGTTATTAGCAGTTGCTATAGTTAGCATCATGTTTTCATAATCTGAGATAGGGTATGCAAGGCTTTCTGTTGCCTCACTTGCAGCATCAATAATCTTTGTGCTGTCTAATCGTTTCCTGGTGTTCATCGGCATATAAATTATATAATAAAAACTCAATACCAATATTTCTGGGGATTCACCATACCAGAATCCCCAGTGTATATTAATACTAAGCTCAAGCACCTGTTGAACCTTTAATCCATCTACCTGTTACAATAGCGATACCATAAGTAGCTGCTGTAAGATATTTCCAGTTTTCAGAAGAGAATTCTTCACCGTTATTTCCATCAGCAGGAGTCTTAAGATATGGAGCTTCAAGAACAGAAAGATAGAAATCAGAATCAGCTGTAGAAGCTAAGAACCAATACTTTCTCTTTGAAGTATCTACTGCACCAGTTGCTGTAGTAGCAAGTCTAGGTAATACAACATGTCTATATTTAGCTTTATAAACATTGATTACTCCAGAGTTCTTTTCATCTGCAATAGAAGCAGTTGATTTAAGTAATTCTCTAACTTGATTAACTGTGTTAGGGTCATCAGTTGTGATAATTACATCTGGTTTCATAGACATTTTTTCTCCTAAGTTGTTGAATGTTGCTTCAACAAATAGTTGTTCTGCATTTTCAAGAGCTGCCTTAGAGAAAGCAGGATTTGAAGTAATTGCATTAGAGTAAGTGGTTGATGAACCAGTTAATGTATGTGCATTGTAGATAAGACTTTGTCCATCTCCAACAGTACAATCAATAGTGATTCCATCTCTTGATACATAGTTGCTAGCGAAAGCGAATGTTAATCTATGAGTCAAGTCTAAGTCCATAGTTGCAGGACATACTTCAGATAATGAAGTGATTTGGTCTAAGATTTCTTGATTCTTTCAAGCTACTCTCATTCTCTTAGTAATTGATACTTCAAGAGATACAGTGTAAACTTGAAGGTCTTTTTCATAACCATATTGAACTTTAGCCATCTTAGAAATATCTCCTTCATCTCTTACAGATGCATATTGATTTCTTTGAATTCTTTCAGCAAATCTTTTGAATTCCCCAGTGTGTTGTGGCATTGCTTCTTCCACAACGATTCCAGAATTTCTCATTACTTGTGGTAAAGTCTTCAATCCATCTTGAAAACTTCTTGTAACAAGGTCTGTCATTTGAGGAAATGTATAAGAACTAATATTAGGCATTTTCTCTAAATTAAGTTAAATAAAAGAAGTTAAATAAATCTAAAACTATGCAGTTTCAGTTTCTGGTAGACTAAATCTACAAATTCCATGAGTTGAATCTATGAATCCCATGATTCTAGCTCCTTTACCTTTTGTATCTACAGCTAATGATTTTCTGTCTGTATGAAGTTCTACAGTTCTGAATACATCAGCTTTAGTAAAGGTTCCTGCTCCAACTTTAAAGTAAGCAAGAGCATAAGGGTTTTTAGGTACCCAAACTCCTTTTTCTTTTCCTGCAGTTGCATAATCAGCATCAGTTGATGCGATAGGTTCTGCAAGAATACCAATAAAATCTGCACCAGTTGCATTTTCTGCTCCCATCTTTGTAAGGTTTCCTGTTACATCGTTAGATGAGATTTCTGGAGCAACAGCTGTACCTTCATCTATAGCTGCAGATGCTGCGAAAGGCATCATAACCAACTCCCAGTTATCATCAGCAGGGTAGAAGTTTTGTACATTGTTTGGTTTGTTTAACAAAGTTACTGCTTTTCCCATAATGTTATAATAAACAAAATAAAAACTATTTATCTTTCATCTGGATTATATCATTCATTCTTATATCTTCCTGCATTTGCATTGGATATTTGTTTTCTTGATATGTTCCAAATGCTTTTCAAACTGCTATAAGAAAGTTTTGATTAAATGAGCTTATAACAGTTTCAATGATTGGAGATAAATCTCCTTTTCTTATGTTGTGTTCTTGGAGCACTCATAAGACATCTTGTGCAACATTCTCAAGAACTATATTCTGATACTTTGTATCATCTACAGCCTCTTCTGTTACAATATATTTAAGTTGCTTTTCTGTGTAGCATTCAGTGCTACCATCTTTAAAGGTTACTGTTCAACCTTTAATTGATTCAACTTCTTTATCTTTAATAAACATGATTAATTAGTTCTTTAAAATGTAAAATTATTCGTTTATCATATTAGGCTCTACTATGATTTCTCACCATTCTTCAGTAGGGAATGCAAATCCTAAGAGATTACCCTTATTATCTGTTCTCTTCTCAGCTATTATCTTATCAGATAATGTTCTGTTCTTGTTGAATTCGTTTACCTCAACATCAACTTCTTTATCATCTGCAAGTTTTAGCTTTAAATAGTGGTTAGAAACCCATTGTCCAAATTGGTCTTTATATACCAAATCTTTTGTAGGGTCTTTTCTAAATGATTCATAACTCAATACTGGTACTCATCACCACATCTTATAACAATAAGCTCTAGGTCAGTCGTATCTCTCCTTTCATTGAGTGAATACATTCATTTGTCCTTTCTTTAATTCTGCATTTTCCTTCTCTAACTTATCAAGTCTATCAAGGATTTCAGTCATAGCATCAGTTGCTACAGTTTTTGGCTCTTGTTTAGCCTCAGTTTTAACCTCTTCTGCAGGTGCAAAAGGGTTTTTAGGTTCCATTTTTGCCATTCGTTATTAATTGTTAGAATTTAAATCAACAAGTCTTCCATCTCTTACAATCAAGTTACTACCTGTTGCTGATGGTTTTTTTCACATTCACATTCATGTACTAGCAAAGTTTCATAAACCTTCATCGTACATGTTTGCTCTCATGCTATCCTTGTTTGCATATAGAGTTGCCATCTCAGCAAATTCTTCAGCCTCTTCTATAGAAAGTTTTTTAGTTCAAGCAATTCTCTTGAATTGAGCTTCAGCTTTCTTTCTAAGTTCCTCATCTTTGATTTCCTTAGCAAAGATTTTCTCAGCTCTAGCTCTAGCTTCTGCATCTGTTTCTTTAGCCTTTCTCTCTTGATACCATCTTTCAAAATCAGCTTCAGAACCAGACTTGCTGTCTTTGATTCAATCAGAATTGTTAAACTTTTGGTCTATGAACTTCTTTGCATCTTCAAAGTTGTCATAGTTAAACCTTCTTGCGACTTCATCTGCTAGTTTTGGGTCTACATCATGTAGTTCTAACAAACTTCTGGCATCGTTTTCAGCAGCCTTAACTCACTGTTCAATAGCAAGATTTCTTAATCTCATTGCTTCTTCTTGTGAGCCTTTCATCTGCTCTTTGTACCTGGCAATTTTACTTGCCTCTTCTTCTGTATGAGAGTTATCCTCTTCAGGAGTCCCAACAGTTTCTGTTGTTTCGTTCTCTCATACCTCTAAGTTGTCTAATTCAGTCATTAGGGTTATTGGTATGAAATAAATAGTATTGAGCACTAAGCTCATATAGGAAGATAAGCTTGCCTATCTTACCTATGAACCTATTACTTCTGTTTATCCATGAACTCTCTATAAACCTTTTCTGTATTATCTAAGTCTTCAATCAGCTTTTTTATTGTGTTTATGCTTGTGTAAGCCTCTTGTTCTTTACCTTGTAGCTGACATAATGCCAACTGTGTTTGGATGCTGTTAATGTTCTTCTTTAACCACTTCTTCATTACATCAGAGTATTCTAACAACTCACTAACTTCCTGTGGTGTAAATCTGATTTCATTCTTTCTGAGCTCATGCTCTTTCTCATCTATGAATATAAATCCCATTATCACATATTAGGAGTTAAATTAGGTACTAGCTTTCATTGACTACCTGCATTTACAGCTCATCTTATCCTATCTCATTCAGCCTCAGCAGGTGCTGTACCTCATTCAACAGGTCAAGCTGTTTGGTCTGGAATAGCTTCTTCTTCTGTAGGTGCAAATGCTCATGTACCAGATACTTGCTGTTGCATCATCTGTAAGTCTGTTAATAATTGGAGCTTTTGTTTCTTGATTTCTTCGTTATCATCTTTCTCTACAGGAGATAAGTTGTATTCAGCAGCCATATCTCTTATATTCTCATTCATTGGTAGTACCTTATCTATGTCTATACCTGCCTGCTTTGCTACAGAGTATCATTGAGCCATAGTTCAAATACTATTCATAAAGTCTAATTTGAGTTGCCTTTCTACTGCATTAATCGTAGGAGCAGAGGCGTTGGTATAGACATCAACATATAAATCTCCCCTTAGTATCTCTGGTGTTACCTGGAATACATAATTTCACTTATGTTTCTTGAAGTAAGGCTCACCATTAGGATTCATAACCAATTCTTCATCTTCAACTTCTATCTCTGGATATAATCCCTCAGCATTCTTTCTAGGGAAGAATGTTTGTAAAGCATCTTTGTATAGGTCTGCAAATCTTTCATAAGCTAAATCTCTGTTCTCTAACCATACATTTATTCTCTTCTGACTTGCTTCTCTTTGAACTTCTGTTTGGAATGCTGTTTGGTTATTACCTCACATGATATTCTGAACATCTATTCAAACATATACTGCTATATCTCTATATAATTGTTCCATATAAGAGAATATTGCTTGGTTAGGTGGATTACCTTGTATCTGTTGGAAGTTCTGTGCAAAATTACCATCAAAACTGAGTATCTCATTATCATAAGAGAACTCTCTACCATCAAACTGCAATCAGTTTCCAATAGCTAAAACTTGTGTGTTGCTTCTTCTGATGGCATCCATTAACAATTCTCTAAGGTTGTTAATCTCTGAATTGAACATCATTAAAGCTTCACACATACCTCTTCAGTAAATGCTGTATATTCTTTTACCTAAGTTTCTTATTGTGAAAGGAAGTGCTTTTTCTCCATTGATAGTATTTATCATTGGGTGTTCTCTAACAAGAATATCATTAGCAACTTCACAATACATATCTCTTTCTACATTCCAGTATCTGTAAATCTTTACAAAATCACCTTGTTTTACTTGCTGTTCTGTAGTTGTATATGGTTGATAATCCAAAGAATATTGTTGAGGTTTTACCTTATCCATATTCTTATAGAGTGGATTATTCTTGTAATTCATGAACTTTTCATAAGAGATTTGCTCTACATAGATACAATCATTAGCTTGTTCTATACAGTCTATAGCAGTATCATCTACATAAAAGTTCCTTATATCTACTGATTTAACAACTATATCTTCTTTCTTTATCTTCTTTGTTTCAAACACAAAATTAAGTGAATCATCTACTTTAAAGTCTTTTTGTTCTCTAAAGTAGCTTTCAAATCACACATACATTACAGAAGTACCAAAAGCTCCACAGATATAATCATCATCTCTGAAAGCCTTTTTTCTATTCTTCTTTCTGAAATCATATTTCCATACATATTCTAATGCCTTAGCTTGTGTATTCCATTTAGTTGTTTCCCCTCTGAATTTAAACTCTGTAGGGATTTTTATACAATCAGCAATAAATAGCTCTAGGATAGCACTTGATAAAGGTACTACAGAACTACTTCTTTCATCTTCATATGGTCTATATATTGCCTCAAGCATTTTCCAATAGGTATTCCAGTCTGCATCTACTGCAGTCCTTGCTTGCTGCATTCTTAAAAATCTATCCTTTACAAAAGATGCTTTTTGGACATCAAGGTCAGATTGATTTCATTGATTCGTAATTTCATTAGGTTTGAAGTCTTTTATTGGTAATGCCATAACTACAAAAGCATCATGATAAATAACCCCCCAAACCTTTT
>Ga0326511_10002294_pt1 | contig 15611 bp, 16 predicted proteins | sample 0_2496_0518_D_FD_203701 | JGI IMG/M metagenome (GOLD analysis project Ga0326511, IMG submission 203701) | Bovine rumen microbial communities from UC Davis, California, United States - 0_2496_0518 | ecosystem: Host-associated > Mammals > Digestive system > Stomach > Rumen | place: USA...
CGGCGGCGCATCTGCTTTTTCGACAGGCGCGGCTGGTGGCCGTAGCGCTTGTCCATCTGCGCCTTGAGGATGCGGAACTCATCGATCTCTGCCTGCCGCGAGTTGCCCAGCCGCCGGTAGCAGGAGGCACGATGCTGGAGGCCGAACCAGAAGTTGGGAAACTCGTCGATCACCTTGCTATAGTCGCGTATGGCGGCGCGCAGGTCGCCTGTCTGCTCAAGCAGCAGGGCCCGGTTGAAGAGGGCCATGAGGTTGTTGGGCTCCAGTCGCAACACGAAGTCGAAGTCCTCGATGCCCCGGTTGTCGTCGCCCACCTGGGCGCGCAGCAGTCCACGGTTGTAGTGGCCGAGGAAGTTGTTCGGGTCGAGGTCGAGGGCGGTGTCATAGTCGGCCATCGCGCCCCGCAGTCCGTTCTGGTTGTAGCGTGCCATCGCCCTGTTGATATAGTAGGAGGCATTCTTGGGCTGCAAGTGTATGGCCTTGGTGAGCATCTCCTCTCCCTCCTTCCACTTCTGGCGGGAGAGGCTGATGACGGCCTTCTGTGCCCAGATGCCCGCATCGTAGGGGTCGAGTTCGAGGCTCTTGTCGAGCGACTTCACGGCGGCGGCTGTGTCCTTCTGCAGGAGCCGTATCTCGGCCTGCATGGCATAGCCACGCGCGTAGCGTGCCCAATGGGTGAGCATGGTGTCGATCTCGGCGAGTCCACGCTCGTAGTCCTTCTCATTGATGCGGCAGAGGATGCGGTTGTGCCAGAGGGCCTGGTTGTCGGGATTGTAGCGAAGGGCTATGGTATAGTCGCTGATGGCATCGGCATACTTCTTCTGGTTGATGCGGCAGAGTCCACGAAGCTCATAGATGCCCGTGACGTAGGGGTTGCGCTCGATGGCCTGCGAACAGTCGCGCTCGGCTCCCCGGAAGTCGTCGAGATAGAACTTGGCCACGCCCCGGAAGTACCAGGGTTCGTAGAGGTAGGGCTTGGCTGAAATGGCCTGGTTGAAGTATTGTATGGAGAGCACGTAGTCCTCATAGTAGAGTGCCGACCGCCCCATCATCACGAGTCGGTCGGTGTTGTACTGAGCGAAGGCGGTATGGGGAATGAGGAATGAGAAATAAGAAATGATGATCACCCGACAAGCGCGGCGCACTTGCCCTGCAATCCCAATGAATGCCAAAGCCTTATTCCACATCGTCATCTACCTATTACTTGCCCATTATAGGCCTACGCTCAGCCCATACTCAGCCTATAGAAGTAATCATAATTACTAATTACTCATTGCTCACTTCCTGACCGGCTTCGTCTTGTAGCCGCAGCGGTAGCGGCCCTTGACGAGGGCGGCAAGCTTGCTCTTGATGAGCGTCTTGCGCAGGGGCGAGATACGGTCGACAAACATCTTGCCGTCGAGATGGTCGAACTCATGCTGCATCACGCGTGCCAGATAGCCCTCCACCCACTCATCGTGGTGCAGGAACTGCTCGTCGTCCCACGCCACATGGATGCGCGCGGGGCGCACCACCTTCTCGTGGATGGCGGGCAGCGAGAGGCAGCCCTCCTCAGAGGTGTTGGTCTGGCTGTCGTCATAGTCGAGGATATGGGGATTGATGAACACTTGGCGGAAGCCCTTGTACTCAGGCTTCTCATCGGAGAGCACGTCAAGGTCGATCACCGAGAGGCGAATGGCCTTGCCTATCTGTGGCGCAGCCAGCCCGATGCCATCGGATTCGGCGAGGGTCTCCCACATGTCGGCTATCAGCTGCTGCAAGCCGGGATAGTCGGGAGTGATGTCTTCGGCCACCTTGCGCAGCACAGGCTGGCCATATATATAAATAGGTAGGATCATTTGTTGAATTTGAGATTAATTGAGACTTGAGATTTTGGGCGGCAGCAAAACTGTCCACTATCAACCATTCACTTAAACTTTCTGCTGTTGAGGTAGTCCTGAAGGATGATGGTGGCAGAGATTTCATCAACGAGGGCCTTGTCCCGACGTGCCTTCTTCCTCAGCCCCCCGTCGAGCATCGCCTGATGGGCAAGCACGGAGGTGAAGCGCTCATCGTAATACTCTATCGGCACCTGAGGCACGGCCTTTCGCCAACGGGCCACAAACTGCTCCACCCGTTGGTGATTCTCGCTGGGCTGCCCGTTGAGCTGTAGGGGCTCACCAATAATGATACGCTCAACCGGCTCGCGGGCGATATAGGCCCTGAGCCAGTCGAAAAGCTCCGATGTGGCAACAGTCGCCAACCCTCCGGCAATAATCTGCAGAGGGTCGGTGACCGCTAAGCCCGTACGCTTCTTACCGTAGTCGATGGAAAGTATTCGCGCCAAGCCCCTGATTACTGATTAGAGAGCAGCCAGGCATCCTTGTAGGCATCCTGCTGACGGAACTGATCGCGACTGCGTGCTGCGTCTGCCTTGCTGTCGAAGGTAGAAGCCACCACGCGGTACATGTTGCGCTCCTCATTCTTCACTATCTGAGCATCGTATCCGGCATTGCGCAGACGCTGCTGGAGGCCCTCGGCATTCGACTGCAGGCCGAACGAGCCCACCACGACGCTATAGGCCCTCAGGCCGTTGCCGCTCACCACTGAGACTCGCTCCTGGCGCACCGACACGTTGTCATAGTTGTCCACCTGGCGATACTCTGTAGCCGGTCTTGTCTGCGTCTGCACGGGAGCCACCACGGCCGGCTCCTCGTAGGTGGGCTGGGCGGTCTGCGGTGCATTGTAGGTGGTGCTCTGGGATACCTGGGCCGTCTGGGTGTCATACTGCTTGGCCTTCTCGTAAGCCTTCTTATAGGCACTCTCCTTAGTTCCACAACTTGCCAGGCTCATGGCCAGGCATACGCTTGCACATAATACAACGTATTTCTTCATTTTCTTGAATTATTAAATGTTACAATTATCCTTATTACATCTTAAATTTGTGCGAAATTACAAAATATCGCCCAAATATCGCTCAAAAACGGCTATAAAGTTTGTTAAATATAGGATTTATAAGCATTTTAACAAAAAATACGGGTAAAAATTAGGCTTTTTTCAAAATTAATGCGTACATTTGCAATGCAAATCACAAATGTTTAATTTAAAATAGTATTGCTAATATGAAGAGTTTAGGTTATATCGGTGCATTCCTCGGCGGAGCCGCCGCAGGCGCTGTGCTTGGTATCTTGATGGCTCCGGAGAAGGGCCGCGACACACGTGTGAAGATTACAGACGCTGTAGAGGACTTCCTCAAGAAGCACAACCTCAATGTGAGCCGTAAGGAAGTGGTAGACCTGGTGGACGACATCCAGGATGCAGCCCAGGAGGAATAGGCCATGCTCTCGAGCGACAAGAATGTTGAGACGATAGCGCAACTCATCGAGGTGCTCAAGCACTATCTCAGCCTCCAGAAGGAGTACATGAAGCTCGATGTGATTGACAAGGTGGTTCGCCTGCTCAAGGCGGCCACCTTGGCTCTGCTCTTCTTCCTCATCATCGTGGCCGTGGTGTTCTTTCTCTCACTCTCGGCTGCCTTCTGGCTCTCCAGCTACATGAGCATGGCCTGGGCCTTCCTCGTGGTGGGCCTCGTGCACCTGCTCTTGTTTATCCTGTTCATTATTTTCCGCAAGCCCTGGATTGAGAAACCACTCGTCAGGTTTCTTGCCGACTTGCTCTTGTCAAATTAAGAATCAACAGCCCATGCTACCCGCCAAGAAGCCAACAAACGACTACCGCACACTCGAGGAAATCTGCCTGCGCAAGGAAGAGCTGGCCGATGCCCTGCAAGAGGACAGCTCCAAGATCCAGACACTCTGGAACAAGGTGTTCTACACCAACGAGGATGCTTCGCGAGGCGAACAGATCGCCAGCCTGGTGAGCAAGGGCTTCATGGCCTTCGATGTGATCATGACCATCCGCAAGCTGATGAACACCTACGGATTTCTCAAAGGAAAGATGTCGAAGGCCAAGAAGCGCAATTGATAAAACAATGTGACTGGGTAGCTCTACTCAGATGGTGATGCTCTGTCCGTCGTATGCCAGCTGGATGTCGGCTGGCAATTTTTTGTTCACCTGTTCGTGTAGCCCGATGTCGTGACAGGAGTGGATGAGCCAAGTCTGGCGCGCCCCCACCCTGCGGGCAAAGCCGACGGCATCGCTTACGAGCTGATGGGAATGATGCGGCTTGTCGAAGCGCAGGGCGTTGACCACCAGCACGCCGACCCCACGGAGATAGGCCAGCTCGTCCTCATCGATGGTCTTCATGTCGGTGATATAGGCCAGGGAGCCTATACGATAGCCCAGGATAGGCAGCTGGCCGTGCATCACGCGGATGGGCACCACCTCCAGGTCGCCGAAGCTGAGCGGCTCATGGGGACTGATGGCGTGGAGCCCGATGGCGGGCACGCCGGGATAGCGATGCTCGGCAAAGCAGTAGGGCAGCATCTCAAGCATCGACTGGCATGCCTGACTATCGGCATAGACGTTGATCTCGCCAAACTGACAGTAGGGACGTATGTCGTCCATCCCGCCCATGTGGTCGTAGTGGGCATGGGTGACGAGGATGGCATCAATCTTGCGGAACGGCTGCGGAAGGATCTGTTGCCGGAAGTCGGGGCCGCAGTCGATGAGCAGTCGCGTCTGGGCTGTCTCTATCAGGGCGGAACAGCGGGTGCGCTTGTCACGAGGGTCGCGGCTCTGGCAGACCTCACATTGGCAACCGATGACGGGAACGCCACACGACGTGCCCGTGCCTAAGAAAGTCAACTTCATCGCTCTCAAATCTAATAATCCTCAAATAATGTTCACTTCCGGATGGATGTCGATGCCAAACTTCCGATTGACATCGCTGCGGATGGCCTCACAAAGCTGCAGCACCTCGGCACCCGTCGCCCCACCCCGGTTGACAAGTACAAGTGCCTGACGGCTATGGACACCGGCTCGACCCAGCGACCGCCCTTTCCAGCCACATTGCTCGATCATCCAGCCTGCCGGTATCTTCACGTGGCCGTCATCCACATCATAGTGGGGCATGCCTTCATACAGGGCGGCCAGTTGCTCATACTTGCTCCGGCTGACGATGGGATTCATGAAGAAGCTGCCTGCATTACCCTCTACGGCAGGGTCGGGAAGCTTCGCCTGACGGATGGAGATAATCGTGTCGCGCAACTGGCGGGCCGTTGGCTCGGTGATGGCCTGACGGTGGAGCTCGGCACGGATGTTGCCATAGTCGAGACGGGGCGCGAAGGTGGTAGACAGCCGATAGGTGACGCTGGTGATGAGGTAGCGATTCTTCCACTCATGCTTGAACCGGCTGTCACGATAGCCAAACAGGCAGTCCGAGGCGGCAAGTGTCACAAGCCGCCCAGAGCTGATGTCCACCGCCTGCACGTCAACAATCAGGTCCTTGGCCTCAGAGCCATAGGCCCCGATGTTCTGCACGGCACTCGCCCCCACATCGCCCGGAATGAGCGAGAGGTTCTCCATCCCGTACCAGCCAGAGGCAACACAATGGTCGACCAGCCGGTCCCAGTTCTCACCGCTGCCCACCGTGAGGAGCACATCGCCCCCCTCCTGGCGAACCTCTAGCCCGGTGACAGCCGAGCGCACCACGATGCCCTCAAAGTCGCGGGTGAGCAGCAGATTGCTTCCCCCGCCTATAATAATATAAGGTACGCGCGCGTCAGCACAAAGTATAGCTGACACCTGACGAGCCTCCTCTGGCGATGCATACTCTATAAACCTCCTGCAGCGGGCCTCGATGCCGAAAGTGTTGTGCGCCTTCAGGCTATAGTCTCTGATATCCTTCATAATAATTAGTCTTCCTCCCGCCATTTTAAGTAGACATCTTCATCAGCAGCCACCTGCCGTTCACCTGCTTGAAGCGCAGCTCCAGTTCGAGGCCGTTGGCAATACCTCTGAGGATAAATATCTTCTCATCGCCCGCGGGCTGCGACTTTCCATACACGATGTTGTAGATCACCTTCTCGGGCAACTGCGGGGCGAAGGCCTCCCAGGTGTCGGGCGTGATCACCCCCTCCATCATCTTGAAGTCGTCATCGGGATCTGGCCCCACAAAAGCCACCGTCGTGTTCAGACTCTGCTGCTGGAAAGCCTTGTCGGCCACAAAGTGCTGGTAGAAGTTCAGGAAGGAGGCATTGGGATTGTCGGCTATCGGCAGCTCGTTGATCTGGTGGAGCATCCACGCGCCCTTGATGCGGCTGAAGACGAAGTCGCGCACGATACCCTTCTTGAGCATGATCTTCTGCACCACAGCCTGGGTGAGCGAGGTGTCCTTCATCAGCTGCATGCGCTCCTCATTGTCGAAGATGAGGGTATAGTAGCCCTGTCGCATGAAGAAGCGCTCCATCTGCCAGCGACTCTTCTCAATCTGCTCCACCTTGTCGCCCTTGTGAACAGACAGGGGGAAGACCACACGCGTGAGCTGCAGCTTCTTGTTGGCTGCAAAGTTGAACACGAAATCGTCGAACAACTCGTCCATCGCCTTCGGCGTTGGCGCATCCACGATCAGCTGTTCCAAGGAATCCATCGGCACAGAGTCGACGGCAGCCGCATCGGAGTCGGGCATCGCCTCCTCGGCAGGACGGTTCGTTTTGCTGCCCGTGCATGAGAACGTTAGCAGCACACTTGCGGAAATCGCAATCAAGACCTTCTTCATCTCCTTACCAGAAGTAGTAATCTATACAAATTCTCTCAAAATTTCGACAAAGGTACAAATAAATCTCCAATCCACCTTCCATATCACCCATTTATTTTCATTTTTTTCGTCTACAAGGCCGTTGGTTCTCATTTTTTTTGTACCTTTGCAGGCAAAATTGCAATTTTAACGCTATTATGATACTTGATAAGATAGACCAGCTACTCAAAGAAGTACAGGACTTGAGTGCAAAGAATGCAGACGAGGTGGAACAGCTCCGTCTGAAATACCTTAGTAAGAAGGGAGAGATAACGGCTCTGATGAACGACTTCCGCAATGTGGCCGCCGACCAGAAGAAGACGGTGGGCATGAAGATCAACGAGCTGAAAACTATCGCCACCGAGCGCATCAACCAGCTGCGTCAGGAGTGCGAGAGCCAGGACAGCGGCGAGGAGGCCATCGACCTGACACGCACGCCCTACCCCATCGCCCTTGGCACGCGCCACCCGCTGACCATCGTCACCAACGAGATTATCGACATCTTCTCACGCATGGGATTCGTGCTGGCCGATGGTCCGGAGGTGGAGGACGACAACCACGTGTTCACCAAGATGAACTTTGCCGCCGACCATCCCGCCCGCGACATGCAGGACACCTTCTTCGTGTCGCAATATCCCAACGACGTCACCAAGAACATCCTGCTCCGCTCACACACCTCCAGCGTGCAGGCACGCGTGATGGAGCAGATGCACACCGACGACGGCCAGCTGAAGGCCCCCATCCGCGTCATCTGCCCAGGGCGCGTCTACCGCAATGAGGCCATTACCGCGCGCGCACATTGCTTCTTCCACCAGGTGGAAGGACTCTACATCGACAAGAACGTATCCTTCACCGACCTGAAGCAGGTGCTGCTCAGCTTCGCCAAGGAGATGTTCGGAGCCGACACCAAGATACGCCTGCGCCCCTCCTACTTCCCCTTCACCGAGCCTTCGGCAGAGATGGACATCTCGTGCTTCATCTGCGGCGGCGAGGGGTGCGGATTCTGCAAGCACACCGGCTGGGTGGAAATACTGGGATGCGGAATGGTGGATCCCAACGTGCTCGAACTTTGCGGCATCGACTCCAAGACCTACAGCGGCTATGCCTTCGGCATGGGCGTGGAGCGCATCACCAACCTGAAGTATCGCGTCAACGACCTGCGACTCTTCTCCGAGAACGACACACGCTTCCTGGAGGAATTCGAGGCAGCCGACTGACCCTCGCCCCCATCCTGTTTTTTTCGGGGAAAAGCAGGGGAAATATTTACAAATTGATAAAAAACGGCATAATCTGTTAAAAAAACAGCAGATTATGCCGTTATTTCATTTTTTATTTGTATCTTTGAGCGCTAATTTGGGGTAATATGTCCCATTTCAGCCAGCCAAACGACAATAAAAAATAAATATATAAATGCACTTCAAATGGAATTACGAACCACCTACATCAGAACAACGGACGGCAGCTAAGGATCTGGGCGAGAAGATTGGAATGAGTCCAATACTCGCCAACCTGCTCATACAGCGAGGCATCAAGACGGAAAGCGCTGCCAAACGCTTCTTCCGTCCGATGCTCAACGAGCTGATAGACCCGTTCCTGATGAACGACATGGACGTGGCGGTAGACAGGCTCAACGATGCTATGGGGCGCAAGGAGCGCATCATGGTCTACGGCGACTATGACGTCGACGGATGTACGGCGGTGGCTTTGGTCTACAAATTCCTGCAGCAGTTCTACTCCAACATTGAATACTACATACCCGACCGCTATGAGGAAGGCTATGGCATCAGTATCAAGGCGCTCGACTGTGCTGCAGAGAAAGACGTGAAACTCATCATCGTGCTCGATTGCGGTATCAAGGCAATCGAAGAAATCACCTATGCAAGAAGTCTTGGCATAGACTTCATCGTGTGCGACCACCACGTGCCCGACGACGACATGCCGCCGGCGGTGGCCATCCTCAACCCCAAGCGCGACGACTCCACCTACCCCTTCAAGCACCTTTGCGGATGCGGCGTGGGATTCAAGTTCATGCAGGCCTTCGCCAAGAACAACGGCATACCCTTCTCCAGGCTCATCCCCCTGCTGGAACTCTGTGCCGTCAGTATCGCAGCCGACATCGTGCCCGTGACAGGTGAGAACCGCATCCTCGCCTTCCACGGGCTGAAACAACTCAACCAGGCGCCCTCGGTAGGACTGAAGTCGATCATCGAGATCTGCGGTCTCACAGGCCGTGAGATCACCATGAGCGACATCGTCTTCAAGATTGGCCCACGACTCAATGCCTCCGGGCGCATGCAGAACGGCACCGAGGCCGTAGACCTGCTCGTGGAGCGCGACTTTGAGAAGGCTCTCACCGAGGCCAACCGCATCAACATCTACAATGAGCAGCGCAAGGATGTGGACAAGCAGATGACCGAGGAAGCCAACCTCATCATCGAGAAGCTCGAGAGCCAGAAGCACCATGCCAGCATCGTGCTCTACGACGAGAACTGGAAGAAGGGCGTGGTGGGCATCGTGGCGTCGCGCATGACCGAACTCTACTACCGCCCCACGGTGGTGCTCACCCGCAGCGGAGACATGGCCACCGGATCGGCACGCAGCGTGGCAGGCTACGACATCTACGATGCCGTGAAAAGCTGCCGCGACCTGCTCAACAACTTCGGAGGACATACCTACGCCGTGGGACTCTCGCTCAAGATTGAGAACATACCCGAGTTCAGGAGGAGATTCCAGCAGTATGTCAACGAGCACATCCTGCCCGAACAGACGGAGGCCACACTCGACATCGAGGCCGAGATCGACTTCAAGGACATCACCAAGAAACTGCACAACGACCTGAAGAAGTTCGCGCCCCACGGACCCGGCAACGAGAAGCCCATCTTTGCCACACGCAACGTCTACGACTACGGCACCTCCAAAGTGGTGGGACGGCAGCAGGAGCACATCAAGCTGGAACTGGTGGACTCAAAGTCGAGCAACGTGATGAACGGCATCGCCTTCGGACAGAGTGCCGACGCACGCTACATCAAGTCGAAACGCTCATTCGACATCGCCTATACCATCGAGGAGAATATCTACAAGCGCAATGAGGTGCAACTGCAGATCGAGGACATCAAGCCTTCGGAAATTGAAGATTGAAGATGGAGGACTATCTCTCGATACTGAAGCAATACTGGGGCTATGACGACTTCAGGGGCATCCAGCGCGACATCATCGAGTCGATACTCAGCGGAACCGATACGCTCGGCCTTATGCCCACAGGAGGCGGCAAGTCGATCACCTTCCAGGTGCCGGCGCTCTGCCTGAAGGGCACATGCATCGTCATCACCCCGCTCATCGCCCTGATGAAAGACCAAGTGCAGAACTTGCGGCGAAGGGGTATCCGCGCGGCGGCCATCTACTCCGGCCTCTCCCGCGAGGAAATCATCATCACGCTCGAAAACTGCATCCTTGGGGGCACCAAGCTCCTCTACGTGTCGCCAGAACGGCTCTCCTCCGAACTCTTCCTCACCAAGCTACGCCACATGAGGGTGAGCTTCATCACCGTCGATGAGGCCCATTGCATCTCACAATGGGGCTACGACTTCCGGCCTTCCTACCTCCAGATTGCCAATATAAGGAAGCAACTGCCCGATGTGCCCGTACTCGCCCTTACCGCCACAGCCACGCCGGCTGTCGTACACGACATACAGGACAAGCTTTCGATGAAGGAGATTTCTTCACCCTCCACCAAAGTTCCTTCCGCTAACTTCAACGTCTTCCGCATGAGCTTCGAGCGCAGCAACCTGGCCTACATCGTACGCCATGCTCCCGACAAGCGCGAGGAACTCATCCACATCCTGCAAAGCGTGAAGGGCTGCGCCATCGTCTACGCCAGGAGCAGGCGGCGCACGAGGGAAGTGGCCGAAATGCTCGTTGAGGCGGGCATCGGCGCCACCTTCTATCATGCCGGACTCGACACAGCCACCAAAGACCAACGGCAGACCGACTGGCAGAATGACCGGGTGCGCGTGATGGTGGCTACCAACGCCTTCGGCATGGGCATCGACAAGCCCGACGTGCGCATCGTGCTCCACATCGACTGTCCCAGCAGCCTCGAAGCCTACTTCCAGGAGGCGGGACGAGCCGGGCGCGACGGGCAGAAGGCCTATGCCGTGCTGCTCTACAACGATGCCGACCAGCAGAAACTCGAAAAGCGCATCAGCGACACCTTCCCCGAGAAAGACTATATCAAGCAGGTCTATGAGCACCTCGCCTATTTCTACCAGGTGGGCGTAGGCTCAGGCTATCATGCCACCTTCGAGTTCAACATCGACAAGTTCTGTCACGCCTTCAGGCACTTCCCCATACAGGTGGATGCCGCCCTGAAGATACTCAACCGCGCAGGCTATATCGAATATACCGAGGAACAGGAGAACCAGGCACGCGTGATGTTCACCGTCAGCCGCAACGACCTCTACCGCCTGGAGAACAACTCGCCCAACGAGGACAAAGTCATCACGGCCCTGCTCCGTAACTACGGCGGCCTGTTCGTAGACTACAACTTCATCGATGAGGGATTCATCGCCTCGCAATGCCAGCTCCAGCAGCAGCAGGTCTATCTCATCCTCAAGTCGCTCAGCCAGAAACATATCCTGCACTTCATCCCCCAGAAGAAGACACCCTACGTGCGCTATCTACAGCGGCGTGAGGATATGGAGAACGTCCAGATTCCTCCCTCCGTCTACGAGGAGCGCAAGGAGCAGTTCCGACAGCGCATCCACGCGATGATCGGCTATGCCACCAACGACAGCGTTTGCCGGAGCCGACAGCTGCTGAGCTACTTCGGACAGGAGGAGAGCCGCGACTGCGGCCAATGTGACGTATGCCTCGACCCGCAACATGACCGGAGCTGCGAGAGCATCCTGAGCCAGGAAGCCCACGCCATACTCGAACTGCTGGCCGACGGCAAACCCCACCACATCACAGAACTGCGCGACATCCAGTTGCCTTCCGACAAACTGGACATCGCGCTTGACTATCTGATGCGAGAGGAATACATCCAACAGGAGGACGGATTCCTCAGCAAAAACTGACCTTTAGAAATCCAACTTCAGCTGCCGCTGCCTGCCCTCCTCGGCATCGTGCTCGTGACAATAGCTGCTCCCATCGAAACAATGGGTACACACCCTGCACTTAGGCAGGCCGATGGCCTTTATCAGATCCTCCACCTTGGCAAACTTCAGCGATGTGAGCTCCAGCCGACGGGCTATCTCATCCACCATCCGCTGGTATTCAGGCGAGTCGGTCGTGGCATACTTCTCCAGATTCTTCTTGTCGTCACCCTCAAAGTCCTTGATGATACGACGCGTGATGAGCTCCATGTCGCTCTTCGACGAGGTGAAGCCGATGAACGGACATCCGTAGACCAGCGGCGGGCAGGAAATACGGCAATGCACTTCCTTCGCACCATATTCGAAGAATGTCCTCACATTGTCCTTCAGCTGGGTGCCGCGCACGATGGAGTCATCGCAGAACACCACGCGCTGGCCCTTCAGCAGAGCCGGATTGGGTATCAGCTTCATCTTGGCCACCAAGGCCCTGCGCTCTTGATTGCCGGGAGTAAACGAGCGGGGCCACGTAGGCGTGTACTTCAGCACGGCGCGCTTGTAGGGGACACCCTTGCCCTCGGCATAGCCCAGGGCCATACCTACGCCGGAGTCCGGCACGCCGCAGACGCTATCCACCTCCGTATCGTCCTTCTCACCCATCATCTTGCCGTTGGCCTCACGCACGGCCTCTGTGTTGATACCGTTATAGTCGGAGGCGGGGAAACCGTAGTAGACCCACAGGAACGAGCAAATCTGCTCCCGCTTGAAGGGTTCCTGTAGCACCTCCATCTTGTCGGCCTCCAGATAGACAATCTCGCCCGGCCCGAGATCCCTCACCCTGTGATAGTCCAGGTTGGGGAAACTCGTCGTCTCGCTGCTCACGGCATAGGCACCCTCCTTCTTGCCGATGACTATCGGCGTGCGCCCCAGGAAGTCGCGGGCGGCTATGATTCCCTTCTCCGTAAGTACCAGCATCGAGCAAGAACCCTCTATCATGCGGTAGACGAGGTTGATGCCCTCCACAAAGCTGCGCCCCATGTTGATCAGCAGGGCCACCAGCTCCGTCTGGTTGATGTTGTTGGCCGAAAGCTCGCTGAAGTGCATGCGGCGCGCCAACAGTTCGTCGGCTATCTCGCGCAGGTTGTTGATCTTGGCTACCGTCACCACCGCATAGCGCCCCAGGTGGGAGTTCACGATGATGGGCTGCGGATCGGTGTCGCTGATCACGCCCAGACCCTGATTGCCGGAGAAGGAGTCGAGTTCGTCTTCAAACTTCGAGCGGAAGTAGTCGCGCTCCAGATTGTGAATCTTACGACTGAAACCCTTCTCCTGGTCGAAGGTCACCATTCCACCACGCTTCGTGCCCAGGTGTGAGTTGTAGTCTGTGCCGTAGAACAGGTCGTTCACACAGCACTTCTCGCTGATGGTTCCAAAGAATCCTCCCATTTTCCACCTTATTTAAAATAATAGAGGAACGATGCGATACCTTCGAGTGCAGGCTTGCGTTGTCCCTCTATCTCTATTTTGAATTCAATCTCCGCCTTGCAGATGCCGCGCAGGTTCTGGATGTTGTGCAGCTTGGTAACAAGGCGCACGCGGCTACCCGTGATCACCGGCTGCCCGAAGCGCATCTTGTCCATTCCGTAGTTCACGAGCATCTTGATGTTGTTCACCTCTATAATCTGGTTCCACAGATAGGGGAGCAGCGACAAGGTCAGATAGCCGTGGGCTATCGTGCTCTTATAGGGGCTTTCCTCCTTGGCTCGCTCCTGGTCAACATGTATCCATTGGTGGTCGAGCGTCGCATCGGCAAATAAGTTAATACGGTCTTGGTCGACTTGCAGCCAGTCAGAGGCACCGAGTTCCTGACCCAGGTGAGCTGCAAATTCATCGTACGAGTTGATGACTAATTTTCCCATAATCCTGAAATTTTCTGCAAAGATACGCATTTTTCTCCTAATACAGAGGGCATGTTGCTAAAAAAACGTTAAATTAGCACGTTTTCTTAATCCATATTTCTTATTTCTTAATTTTAAGTCGTACCTTTGCACCCGCTTACGAGAAGTCGCTTGTCTGACGAGTCAGAGTGGATGGTATCCGCACGGCGTTGATCGTAATTTTACTGGGTGTTTTCCAGAGTGGCCAAATGGGGCAGACTGTAAATCTGCTGTCTTTCGACTTCGGTGGTTCGAATCCATCAGCACCCACATAACAAGCGAGGAGGTGAACACTAATCAGAGGTGTCCACCTCTTTTTGTGTATGTAGCTGCCTATCCTGTGGGTGTGGAATCTGGTGTCGGTCAGAATGACGTTATCCACGGTGACATTGCCGCTCAAGTGCTCCACATCGAGGTAGATGACAGCCCCGCCCGGCGAGCCGGCTGACATCTCCAGCCTCACAATTCGGGCATGAAGCAGGAGCATCACGCCTAAAGGCACAAACGTTTATATATTCAGCTGCTCTATTTCTTCTACAGACAAGCCGGTGGACTGGGAGATGAGAGATACAGCAAGACCGGCGGCTTTGAGACATCTGGCGGTTTCAAGCTGCCGGGCCTTGCTTCTTGCACGCTCTTTGGCCATGCCGATGGCTTCGCCTTCTGCCAAGCCTTTTTCGCGACCTTTCGCTTCACCTTCAGCCAAGCCTTCTGCACGCCCTTCCTCGCGGCCTTCAGCTAAGCCTCTCTCATGGCCTTCTGCCAAACCTTCCTCATGGCCCTTCTTGTAGCCACCGTTGATGAGCACGCGCTCATTCGTGACGGCATCCCAGAACCGCTCGTAGGCATAGAGCTGGGCTTCGTTCATGGCCGAACGCTCGATGATGCCAAGTGCCTTGCTGGTCTCTGCATTCTCCAGCAGTTCGGCGGGCACCTCGTCCGACTTCTCGCTGACCTCCGTCAGGAAGCGGAGCCACAGCACAGCCATCTTCTTCTCAAGGATTGTCTGGGGCTTGAACTTGGGCAGTTCCACGAACACGAAGCGCAGGCCCTTGATGATGCGGTCGGTGTGGGCCACGTTGACGATGGCATAGTCGTGGTAGAACTCGTCATCGCCGAGGTCGAAGCACTTGTCGTTGACCAGGTTCAGCGAGTACACGGGCTGTATCAGCGTGTAGTCCTCCCCCTGGTCCAGCTGGCGCACCACCGCCTTCGAGGCATTGAGGATCACCCGCTGGCGGAACTCCTCGTTCCAGTGCATCTGCATCTCAACGATGAAAATGCGACCCTGCCGGTCCTTGCAGCGCACATCAACGATGCTGTTCTTTTTGGCCGGGTTCTCGGGCACCATCTGCGGCGTGAGATACTCCAGGCTCTCTATCTGCCCGTCGGCGGGCAGGGGCAGCAGCGCGTTGAGCAGGCTCATCAGCAGGTCCTCGTGCTCGCCGAACACCAGCTTGAACAGCACGTCGGCCTTTGGATTCAGATACTTACTTGCCATCTTTGCGTCTCCTTTCTTTGTTGTTCTCTTGTCTTGCTTTTGCATAGCGTTTAGAATTTAATCGTGTAACATGTTTTGTTAATTCGCCGCAAAGTTAGCAACTTTTTTTGAGACAGCCAAATGAAAACGGGAAAAAAGCATCACAGCGCAATGCAGACAGAGTAATATCTGGAACATAAATCTATATAAAATCTAATCTATAATAACACCTTTTAGAAAATGAGGAATGAGAAATGGTACAAAAATCTGTCAAAAAATGACTAAATAATAAAAACCTAATTCACTAGTGTCCACTAAAATAATTTAGCACTTCAGAAAGTGACAATTTGTAAGTTAGTCCTTAAATTCGAGCTGTAGCTGGACGTAACGGCTGTCCTCTTCTTCGACGATGTCTGCCTCCGTCAGCA
>Ga0326511_10002295_pt1 | contig 15608 bp, 16 predicted proteins | sample 0_2496_0518_D_FD_203701 | JGI IMG/M metagenome (GOLD analysis project Ga0326511, IMG submission 203701) | Bovine rumen microbial communities from UC Davis, California, United States - 0_2496_0518 | ecosystem: Host-associated > Mammals > Digestive system > Stomach > Rumen | place: USA...
GTGCTGGCAAAGGAAATCACTGCCGGCTGATCCTCAGAGGCTGCCTGGTACATGGTCGGGCAGGTCCTGCTCCGCCGTTTTCCCTTAATCTGCCCTTATTTTTGCAGGTTTCGCTTACTTTTGACCCTTTTTTAAGGGAAAAATCTCACCATCTAAGGGAATAACGCCTGTCAGGAGGAGATTTCCGGTAGCGGGCGGTGATTGTGCTGGCCTTGACAGGTACAGCAGCTCTAGTGCTTACTATCCGGCGGCAGGCAAAGACAAATGTTACACTGCTGTCCGGTAATTCTTTAAAGGCTGGGCGCATGATGAAAAAATTACCTATAGGCAAACAGTCATTTGACGCAGTCAGAGCCGGAGATATGGTCTATGTCGACAAGACTGCCATCATCTTCCGGATGATTGAAAACAATGACCAGTGCTTTATCTCCCGTCCGCGGAGATTCGGCAAGAGCCTTCTGGTATCAACACTGGAAAGCCTCTTCTCGCGCGGCACGGAAATGTTCAAAGGCCTTGCGATCGAGAAGCTCTGGACTGATGTGAAGTACAAGGTCATGCACCTTGATTTCTCGTACATCAGCTGCAGGACAGCAGATGAATTTGATGCAAAGTCCAGAGAATTGTTTATGGGAGAGCTCAGAAGACTCTGCTTTCCCCCGCAGATAATAGAATCCTGCAGCAAATGCAGTGATCTTGCGATGATGGCAGCCCGGGCTTTCAGTGCAATGGAGCTCAATTCTCTTGTTTTGCTGATTGATGAATACGATTCTCCCTTAAATCTCAATCTGCAGAACAAGACTGTTTTCGAGGGGATCAGATATAAGATCCGCGGATTCTACGCCGCCATAAAGGCAAATGAGGGAAATTTCCGCTTTGTCTTTGTCACCGGGGTCTCGCGCTTCAATAAGGTCGCGCTGTTCAGTGCCGGCTCAAGCATTCAGGACCTGAGCCTTAACCCCTTATACGGCAGTCTTCTGGGATACACAGAAGATGAGATCAGGCATTATTTCGGAGAGCACCTGAGAGCCGCTGCCGCGTCAATATTCAAAATAAGCCGCGATGAGGTGACTGACTCACAGATTGAACAGGTTATGGATGAGCTCAGAAGGCATTACGACGGGTACTGTTTCGACAAGAAGGCGTCAGCACATGTTTACCAGCCCTGGTCAGTACTGCAGTTTCTGTCGCCTGATGGCTATCATGAGTTCTCTGACTACTGGTTTCAGGACAGCGGGGTCAGCTCCCTACTCAACAATTTTGTCAGATTCATTGGCGGAGTGACCGCCGAGGACTGCAACACGCGTTCCATTGACTGGGACAGCTTCGTGATGAACACCGATCTGAACAGCCCTTCAAACCGTGCTGCCGTTCTGACCCAGTGCGGGTATTTCACTATCAAAAAGGTCACTGACAGACGGGTCCGCGTAGGACTGCCGAATCTGGAGCTGCGCCATGCCTGGGCTTATCTCCTGAGCAACAGGATCCGGGATGAAAGCGGCATACCTGATGAGCTGACCGACAGTCTTGAAGATGCCTGCCAGGCTTTGCATAAAAAGGATTTTTCAGCTGATGAGCTTACGGTACTCTTCAACAGCGTTTACAAAGTTCTGAACAGCAGCAACAGAATCGTGAACGAGTACGCGGCATGCGACACTCCGGCGCTTTACTGCCTTGGTTCCGGCTACGATGTCAGAACAGAGGTCCCTGAGAAAGGCGGTCGGGCTGATCTTACTTTTGAATTTATGGATCGCCGGATAATTATCGAAATGAAGTGCGTCCGGGAAGGCGAATCAGCAGAAAAGAAGCTCAGTGAGGCAGAATCGCAGATCCTGGCTCATGATTATGGCAGCTATATTCCGGTCAAGCCGCTCCGCAGGTTCGCCATGGTCTTCTCCATTCCTCTTCAGAAGATCGTGCTGGCAAAGGAAATCACTGCCGGCTGATCCTAAAAAGCTGCCTGGCAGAGGGGCGGGCAGGGCCTGCTCCGTAATTTTTCCCTTATTTTGCGCTTACTTTTGCAGGTTTCGCTTAAATTCGGCCCTGTTTTAAGGGAAAAGCCACGAGGGAAAGTTCAGTCTCTGCGGCAGGCGCTTCATCCTATGTTCCTGCGAACCGCTCTGCAGGCAAAGACTGACAGCCGTAATTCAGGCTTGGCAGCCGCCTGAATATGATGCCTGCAGGCAGATATAATAAATCAGAAAATATATATTTCTGTTTTGTTACACCGGATGGGACCGAATGCTTTACGATTACCTGAAGCAGAACTATGCCCTTAACGAGCCGATTCTGGTTTCGGACCTGCATATTGATGGAGTGCCGATGAACCGCATCCGCCAGCAGATCAGCCGACTTGTGGAAAGCGGCAGGCTTAAGCGCTTTGACACCGGCATCTACTATCTGCCGGCGCCTGGTCCGTTCAGATCAGGCTCGGCTCCGTCAATTGCAAGGATCCTTGAGCGCAAATACCTGCGGGACGGGGGAAAGGCCTGCGGCTATCTGACAGGAGTCTGCTTCGCCAGCCGGATTGGCGTGACTGCACAGGTTCCAATGGCCTACGAGCTTGCAAGCAACAGGGCAACGACTGAATACAGGACGGCAAAGCTTGGACTCACTAAGATAATCCTCAGAAAGCCGCGCGCCGAAGTTAATGATTCCAATGCCAGGGCGCTGCAGCTTCTCGATTTTCTGAATGAGGCGGATGTGATCTCGGAGCTCAGCGGAGCTTCGCTTTCTGAGAAACTCCTCTCGTATATGCGTCTTTGCGGCCTTTCATTTGATGATCTCAGGCCGTATCTCCGGCTCTACCCTGACAGGATTTTCCGCAATATGTATGAAGCCGGACTGCTGCAGGGCATATCTTTATAGCGGCAGAACGTCAGGCGCCTCAAAGCTCTTGCGTCTGTGCTGCTTGCGGGAGCCTCTCCTCAAGATCTTTGTATGCCGCAAGGATTGTCCCGAGAAGGTACCTGACGAAGGGCTCCGGATCCTCCTCACCCTCGTGCCAGCCTTTCTCTGATGCCGAGAGCGCATTGTAGTAAAGCTCCCCGTCTTTCAGGATCCTCTCCTCGATCGGAATGTACCGGCCAACGGAAAAGCCGTTTCTGAGGAGCAGGAGCATGGTGATGAGGCGGCTCATGCGCCCGTTCCCGTCATTGAAGGGATGGATGCAGAGGAAGTCGTGGATGAAGACGGGCATCGCAATGAGGAAATCAGTCTCACCTGCTCCGGCAGCGCGTCTGAACTCATCGCAGAGGTTCGATAGCGCCTCCGGCGTCTCGAAGGGCGACGGCGGCGTAAAGAGTGTCTCGGTGTGCCCGTCAGGATAGGTGGCGCTGATGTAGTTCTGCACGCTTTTGGTCTTCCCTGCCCACGTTGCTCCGGTGCGGCCGTAGAGGATTTTGTGGAGCTGCAGAATGTAGTTGGGAGTCAGTGGGATGGCGTCAAAGCTTTCGAGTATGACGTCATGAGCATCTGCATATCCCGCGATCTGCTGCTCGGCAGTGCTCTGCGGATCATCCTTGCCATCACAGAGGAGGCTGATGCGTGAATCAGGGGCGGTAATGCCCTCGATGGCGTTCGAGGCGGTAATGTTTTTAAGCCTTGCGGCCCTGGCGAGAGCCTGCAGATCATCTCCTTTCTCCTGCAGGAGCGGCTCAGTTCTCCGGGCAGCGGCTGAGACTGAGCCCGCAAGACTCTCCATTTCCGGATACCAGCGTCTCTCCCTGAGCGCTGAATAGCTGAAAGTCCTCATGAGCCGCCTCTGTCTGTGCTTCTCGGATTATGTCAGTAATCAGGTGAGGCCGGGGATGACGGATGGGTATCTGCATCCCGCAGCCTCGGGTGCTGCACCGGTCATCCGGGTGGTCTCTTTGATGCGATTTTGACCGATTTTCTGAAAATTTATGTCTTTGAATGGGATTTTCTGTGATATGCATCACATTTTTTTTGTGGGGCCTGATAAGCTGTGAGCATAATCTTATTCGGGAGGCATTTGATTATGTACAGGGACGACGATGATCTTGAATTTTTGGGCAAGGTCAAGTCAGAGGATTTGAATGATTTGGTTCATCTGCTGATCTACGATAAAGACGGGATAGAAAGACTAACCGAAGAGCTGTCCTACCGGGATTCCTATAAACGTTACAGTCCGGATCATCATCAGTACTGGGAGGATATAGCCGGTGAGCTCCAGTGTTATGGCGCAAATACGCTTGTAACCATTTTCAGGGGCGGCAAGGGCGTCCTCTACAAGGAAATTCTCTGTGATGTATGCAATGAAATGAAGGTAAATTTCAACAAGAATTCCAGCACAGAGCGGATTGAAGACTGCCTGTTCATGAAAATACTTGAGAAAAGCTTCGAAAACATGTCTCAGGATGAGATAAATAAGCTTGCCCGCGATTTAGGCTTTACAAATATCTCTTCCGTCACTCCTCAGATGCTGTTGGCTGCGTGTCAGGCTGCATTCGGGGCAGGTGGCTTTGCATCCTATCAGCTTGCTCTGATTATTGCCAATGCGGTGTGGAAAGCGCTTTTCGGTGCCGGGCTTTCTTTCGCGACCAATGCCACTATAACTCGTGCTCTGTCTGTTCTGACCGGTCCTATTGGATGGGCCATAACTGCCATCTGGACTGTTGTAGACATCGCGGGACCTGCTACAAGAGTTACGGTTCCCGGTGTTATTCAAATCGCCCTGCTGAGACGCAAATTTAATTCTGGTGACGACGGCTCTAAAAATGGCGGTGAAAACCTGCCGATCTTAACGTTCTAGTTATCCACATCAGGATTTTTATGCAGGGATAAAGGCCGGTGGGCATGCGCCTTCCGGCCTTTTCCTTGTTACTCTCTCTGCTCCATGAGCCTGTTCGGAGTGTCATCTTCACAGTGCCCGGTGCCAATGGGCCGCAGGTTATGAGAGGGCATTCCTGCAGGCTCCTGAAGGCCGCTCCCGCTTCCTGATGAGTGTGCTCCTGCTTTTTCCGGATGTCCCGGATTTATACGGTGCTTTATGACTGTATAAGAGACATATCATGCCGTAAATAATAGTCTTATGTGCCATAGCTCACATTTTTGAAGTAAAAAGAGGGGGTAGACTAAAGCCATAATCCAATTCAGGAGACACTTTTCATGTACACGTACGATCCTGATCTCGAGTTTCTGGGCAGGCTTAAATCCGAGGACCTGGAAGACCTGGTCCACCTGCTCATCTACGACAAGGACGGAACCAAGAGAATATCCGAGGAGCTGTCCCAGCGGCAGTCGTACAAGGACAACTGTCCCAATCATCATGAGTACTGGCAGGATATCGCAGGCGAGCTGCAGTGCTTCGGCGCCAATACCCTGGCGACTATCCTCCGTGGCGGCAGGGGAGTCCTCTACCGGGAAATACTCTGCGACGTGTGCGACAGCATAAAGCTGGAGTACAGCAAGGACGCCGCGACGGAAGAGATTGAGGAAACCATGTTCATGAAGCTGATAGGGGACAGGGTTGGGCAGATGTCAGCGGAGGAGAAGGAGGAGCTACGCCGGCAGCTGAACCTGAAGGACACGTCTGCCATCACCCCTGGAATCCTCATCGCCCTCCAGGGAATATTCAGGGCAGGAGGAGCCGCGTCCTATCAGCTCGCGCTGCTGGCGGCGAACCAGCTGTGGAAAACGCTGTTCGGAACCGGGCTCTCCCTCGCGGCCAATACCGGCATAACCCGCTCTCTTTCCGTGCTGGCGGGACCTATAGGATGGGTAATCACCGGCGTCTGGGCCGCCATAGACATCGCGAGCCCCGCGACAAGGGTTACCAAGCCTGCCGTCCTCCTGATTGCACTGCTGAGACGAAAGCCCCGGGACGATGATGGCGGCAGTGAGCTGCCGTCCCCAAAGAGGCCCCTGGTTCCGGTGCCATAGCCGGCATCAGTATTTCTTAGGCAGAGGACTGGGCCGGAGGGGATTAGCCTTCCTGCCCTTTTACTGTTTAACGTTCAGCTCCTTAAGCCTGTCTATAGCGCTCTGATACCCCTGGGCGGCGGACTTGCGGTACCACCTGATGGCCTCCTTCAGGTCCTTCTTTGTTCCGGTTCCGAGCTCGGTCATCAGGCCCAGGCTGTACTGCGCTCCGGCGTTGCCAAGACCGGCTCCCTTCCTGAACCATCTTACGGCCTCAGCAAAATCCCTCTTTGCCCCGCGGCCGAGCACGATCATATTGCCGATGGCGGGCATTGCGTCAGCATATCCTCTGTCGGCTGCTTTCCTGAGCCATTTCATTGCCTCGGCGTCATCCTGCGGGGCGCACGCGCCGCCCATGTAGGAGAAGCCAATGTTGTACATGGCCTTCTCATTGCCGAGATCCGCGGCTTTCCGGTAAAGCCTCATGGCCTCATCGCAGTCCTGGCTGACTCCGATGCCATTCTTGTAAAAACCGGCAAGGTTGTTGGCCGCGTCGGAATTTCCCTGCTCCTCGGCCTCGCGGTACCATGAGATTGCCTTGGCGGCATCGGTCTTTCCGCAGTTTCCCGAGGTGTAGAAGATGCCGAGGTTGAGCTGCGCCGCTTCATTTCCCTGCCCGGCGGCCTTCAGGAACCATTTCTCGGCCTCATCGCAGTTCTTCCAGTCGCCATCTCCCATGCTGTAGAGCACGCCGAGCTCGTTCTGCGCGTCGGAATGTCCCTGCAGGGCAGCCTTCCGGAACCACTTCTCAGCCTCTCCGATGTTCTTCCTGACGCCCGCCCCGTCGTAGTAGATGGTGCCGAGCATGTACTGGGCCTCAGCTTTGTCCTTGCTGGCAAGGCAGGATGCCATGACGGACTTCTGGTAGGATTTGTCTTTGGCCATTCTGCCGGTGTCAACGCTGAGGCAGTCAGCGGCGAGGGCCCCGGAGCAGAGAAGCGCTGAGACAGAGGCAAGGAGCATCAGGGAAAGGCGCATATATATTTCTCCATACAGAAACGGCGCATTCATGTGCGCCGCAGGGCGGCATATTATCCCGCCTGTGGTATGTTTTCCTTGATTTTGATCCTGTTTTGGAGTATAAATAGCGGCATTCTGTTTTCTCTCCGGACCTGGCCTTCCGGAGCAGGAATACTCGAGTGTTTTTAAGTTTTGGAGTTTTTCATGTCTAGAGTTTGTGAAGTTACCGGCAAAGGCGTTGCTGTCGGCAACACCCGTTCTCATGCAAAGAACGCGACCCGCCGCCGCTTTCTGCCGAACCTGCACAGCCATCGTTTCTGGGTAGAGTCCGAGAAGCGTTTCGTTACTCTCCGCCTTTCCACCCGTGCTATCCGCACTGTGGACAAGGTCGGCATTGACGCAGTCCTCAAGGATCTGCGTGCCAAGGGAATGAAGATCTAAGGAGGAAATTATGGCAAAGGCAGGACGCGAAAAGATTCGTCTTAATTCTTCGGCTGGCACCGGTCATTTCTACACCACCACCAAGAACAAGCGCAAGACTCCCGGCAAGCTTGAAATGATGAAGTTTGACCCGGTTGCGCGCAAGCACGTAATCTACAAGGAAGGCAAGATCAAGTAATCTTGCTGCGCCGCGGCATCTTCGCTGCGGCCCGATATGTTTAAGACCCGGGCGAAATCCCGGGTTTTTTTATTTGGGCGCATGTGAGACTTTGTTTCCGCCGCGCCGGGCCTTTGTGCCGTTTCTGGGGGATATGAGATGCCCGAGCTTCCCGAGGTTGAGGTAACGATAAAGGAGCTGAAGCCGAAGCTTGTCGGCAGAAGCATAACGAGAATCGACGTGAGGAACCCCCGCCTCCGCTTCCCGATCCCCTCTGAGATACAGGAAATCGCCGGCGCCTCGGTGGAGTCACTGGAGCGGCGCGCCAAGTACATCTATATGCGCACTGACCATGGCACGGCCGTGGTGCACCTCGGCATGACCGGGCATCTCTCGGTTGTGCCTCCAGAGAAGGAGATCGGGAAGCACGATCACTGGGACATGCTGCTCTCTGACGGCAACATCCTTCGCTACAACGATGTCCGCCGCTTCGGGGCGCTCCTCTGGACGAAGGGCGATCCCGCGGAGCTTGCGCCTCTCCGGGACCTCGGCCCAGAGCCGCTCAGTGACGCCTTTAATCCTGAATACCTTGAGAAAGCCCTCGCGAAGCGGGTTCTCGCCATCAAGTGCGCTCTCATGGACAACCGCATCGTGGTGGGGGTCGGCAACATCTACGCGAACGAGTCCCTCTTCCGTGCCGGGATTGATCCGAGAAGGAAGAGCGGGAGCATCACCGCTGAGGAGTGCGGGCGCCTTGTCGCTGTCATCAAGGACGTCATCAGCGAGGCGATTGAGAGCGGCGGCAGCACGATAAAGGACTTCTACACGCCGGACGGGGAGCCCGGGTATTTCGCGCAGAAGCTTGAGGTCTACGGAAGGACCGGCGAGCCCTGCGTGAAATGCGGCACGCCGATTGAGGCTGTGAGGCTCGGGCAGAGAAGCACGTTCTTCTGCCCGAAATGCCAGAAGTAGGCTCAGACTGAGGCGGCTCTTTCCTGCCGCTTCCTCTCAAGAAGATCACGGATGAGATCGCGCGATCCAGCGGGCACGAACTCCCCGATGTCGCCGTGATGGAAGGCGATGTCCCTCACAAGGGTCGATGAAATGTACGCGCAGCCGCTCGAGGCGGGGAGGTAGATGATCTCCATGCTGGGGAGCATGTCGCGGTACATTCCGGCGAGCTGGTACTCGTAGTCGAAGTCCGCGGCGCTCCGGAGTCCCCTTACGAGCACATGCGCGCCCTTCTCCCGGAGGAAGCTCACGAGGAGCCCCGAGAAGCCCTCGACCTCAATGTTCTCAATTCCTCTGAACGACGCTTTGCAGATGTCGATCCTCTCATCGAGCGTGAAGATCGGGTGCTTACCGGGGCTCGCGGCTACCGCGACCAGCACGCGGTCAAAGAGATCCGCCGCCCGTGAGATGATGTCGTAATGGCCCTTTGTCAGGGGATCGTATGTTCCGGGTATTACCGCAAGCTTCATCTGCTGCCCTTAGTGTGGTTGAGGTTGGTCTCCGGCCTGCGGTCCTCTGTCCGGCCGGTGCTTCTCTATTATAAAGGTATAAGGCGCCTTTGAGGTATCTTTGTATACGAGCTGATGCCCCATGTTGCGGCAGAGCGCCGGCACGTCCCAGGTGACCGATGGGTCATCGCCCGTAACCTTAAGCTTCGCGCCGTCCGGGAGCTTCCGGAGCTCGCGCCTTATGAGCATCAGGGGCTCCGGGCATTTGATGCCGCAGGCGTTGAGCTCCGCGTCAGCCTCCGGCACCTTAAGAGACGAGTCCACAGCGCCTCCCGGCCTCCGCAATCTTCTCCTTCACCATCTCGCAGGTGATTCTCTCCATCGCACGGGGCGTTTTGACACGTGTCCGCCATGGGAGTGTCTCTGCGGGCTTTCCGTACTCGGCCTCGGCGAGCTCCTTCCAGACGCTCACCGAGAGGCTTCTGTCGCGGTACGGTCCGACCCGCTCTATATTGTGCGCGGCGTAGAGGCCTATCACGGGGATGTTGAGGGCCGATGCCATGTGGACGATGCCGGTGTCGGGGGAAAGCACCGCTCCGGCGCGGGAGACGAGCTCCCAGAGCCCGCGGAGCGAGGTCTTCCCGGTGAGATCGAGGGGATTCTTAAGCTTTGAGGCGATGAGAGCAGCTGCTGATTTCGTGCGGCTGTCATTGCCGCCTGTTACCGCGCAGCAAAAGCCAATTCCCTCGGCGTACGCGGCGCACTCCGCGAGCCTATCGGCCGGCCAGTCCTTCTCCGCCTTGCTTGTAACAGGGTTTATAAGGAGGAGCGGGGCGGTGACGCCTTTGAGAAGCTCGTTCACCTCAGCCGCGGCCTTTTCGTCAGGCGGGAGCGTGAGGCTGCCGCCCGTCGTTATCTCTGTTCCGGCGAAGTCGCTCATGAAGGCGAGGAAGCCGTCGAGGACATGGGGTGAGGCGGGGGACTTCACCTTGCGGTTCGTGAAGAGGAACTGGAGATCCTTCGCGCGCACGGAGTCGAAGCCGTACTTTGCTCCCGCCTTTATCCCGAGTGTGAGGAGCCCCGCGCGCATGGCGCTCTGCATGTTGAGGACCGCGTCAAAGCGCTCTCCCTTAAGATCACGCCAGATTTTCCGCATGCCGGCAAAGCCCGTCTTCTTGTCGTAGATGACGAGCCTCAGCCAGGGGACGGAGCTGAAGAGTGAAGCGGAGGCGGGGCCTGTGAGCCAGGTGATGCTGACATCAGGGCGTGCCCTGTGGAGAGCCGCCAGGGAGACCATGGCGTTTACCGTGTCGCCGATTGCCGAGAGGCGGACAGCGCATATTCCAGTCATTGTATGAAGTCCGGTTTTTCGGGGATTATATCAGCTGCCGGGAGACGCGGGGAGGAGCGGAGAGGGACTCTTCGCGGAAGGCGGCCCGGAGGGCACCGCGCGGATCCCGGCGCAGGTCTTTTCCGGTCTGCGCTGTCAGCCTGAGAGCCTTTCCGGCCTCAGGAAGAGCAGTCCTCATTTAAGAAAGTATGAAAAATGACCTGTTATGACATATTTCCCATCATTAAAATTTGACCTGGCAGTCTTTTAGTCCCATGATTAAAGTATGAGGCAGGACGCTTCAGATGTGTCCTGTCTCTCTGCCGGAGCGCAGAACTCCGGCTATTGCAAAGAGGAGAACATTATGACTGAAACTGCTGACTCTATCTTCCTCGGCGACAGGCTCTGCAGCGCCTGGGAGGCTGCAGAGTGCTTCAGGGGAAAGGAGGTGAACGATCTCTCCGACAGGTTTGGGATCAGCATCTACGCCGCAAGGGTCAGGGAGGCTGAGGGCTACGGCGATGTATATGTCTTTGTGGCTGGCACGCAGAGCCTCAGAGATGCGTACATCATCATCGATCCGGATGTGCTCGCGGGGCTCAGGGAAAATCCGAAGGCCATGAGGCGGGCATCTGAGATGATCTCCAGCAAGTGTGAAAACATCAAAAGGTTACCCTGCTATGAACGCCCGACCTTATACGGTCATTTGAACGTTGCGTCCGCGCTTGAGGGCGGCCGGCTCCCGGACTTTTTCAGGCGCCGGTTCGGGAAGGATAACAGCGATTTTATCAGGATCTGAGCAGTAAGCTGCGCAGGGCGGCAGAGCCGGGGAATAAGGTATATCCCGGCTTTTTTTGCGCGTGCCGGAGAGTGCTTGCCGGAGAAGGGATTAATTACGGGAAATCCGTTTTTAATCTGTGGATCTGGTCTCTTTTGGCCGGAATTTTCAGATTATCTACAGGAAATCCGTTTTTAATCCCGAGTCTGCCCGAAAACTGCCCGGTGCTCAAAAGCGCAAGGCCCAGTCACGAAAGACAGCGAGACAGTTCATGGACAAAAATTGCCTGGCTTTTAAGGTTTTCAGCAGACTGCTGATGCGCTGCCTGTTCTGATAGAATGAGGATGTTCCTGACAGATTCACACACATCTATGTTGTCAGGGATGCAGTCCTAAAGATGCAGGGGGATACATCATGACGGAGAAAAATCAGAATCAGCCGCGGCTCGTGCCGAAAGCAGGAGATGAGGATTTTGTGACTTTCCGCGAAAACGGGATCTACTATGTCGACAAGACACAGTACCTGAAGCCACTCTTCGCGGGCACAGACAGCCGCTTCCTGCTGCTCCGCCCCAGGCGCTTCGGGAAGACCCTGACCATGAGCACCCTCCGCCGTTTCCTTGAGATGGACTACCGGAATCCAGGCGACACCTCGAGGCAGCAGGAGCTCTTCCGGGGACTTAAGGTAACGGAGGACCGTGAGTTCTGTGAGGAGCATATGGGGCGGTATCCGGTGGTATCACTCTCGCTTAAAGGTGTTAAAGGTACCGGTTTTGTTGAAGCTTACCGCAGCCTGGCAGGTACCATATCAAAGCTGGCGCAGGATTTCCGCTGGCTGGACGGCCCTGAGCTTGAAGAAGATGAGCGTGATTTTTTAAACATGCTTATTAAATACAAATATTTGAGGGATCCGGCCTGCATAGACTATGTGGGGCAGTCACTGTCTTTCCTGTGCCGGCTTCTCCGGAAACGCTTCAGCAACGGCCGCAAGCCTGTGCTGCTGGTTGACGAGTACGATGTCCCTCTGCAGAAAGCTGCCGTGGGCGGGTACTATGAACCGATGAGCGAGTTAATCGGATCGCTGCTTGGCGATGTGCTCAAAACAAATGATGACATCTGCAAGGGGATTCTGACAGGATGCCTCCGCGCAACCAAGGAAGGGATATTCACAGGGCTCAACAATCTGAGCATTGACACCGTGCTTACGAGGAGAAGCAGCCTCTGCACAGCCATCGGATTTACTCCGGCTGAAGTCAGGACCATGTTTGACTACTACGGTCTCGGGAAATTCTATGAGAAGGCGAGGGAATGGTACGACGGCTACTGCATCGGCGGAGAGGATCTTTTCTGTCCATGGGATGTCGCGAGCTACGTGGAAGCGCTCAGCGATGATGCTGATCCGGATACACTGGAGCCTGAGTCCTACTGGAACAACTCAAGCAACACTCCTGTCATCAGAGAGCATATGCCGCATCTTAACTCTGATGACGCGGATCGCATGGAGGTGCTGCTCGCGGGCGGCAACATAGAGGCAGAAGTCGATGAAGGAATGAGCTACGGCACGATCTCTATGAATAATCTTAGCTCCTCCCAGTTCTGGAACATCCTGCTTTATACCGGATATCTCACTCTGGCAAAAAGGGGATCCAGGCGCACGCATGAGCTGCGCATACCGAATGAGGAGGTCCGCAGCTGCTTCAGGTACAACATCAGCGGCTATTACAAGGGCAAGAGTGAGTATGTAACACTCGCCAGAAAGCTGATCGATCAGCTCCTCGCTGGTGATGCAGTGAACGCGGCCAGATCGCTGCGCACTCTTCTCCGCGGCTTTGTCTCGCTCCGGGACAATGCCACCAAAGCCCCGCACGAGAATTTTTATCACGGCTTCCTGAACGGCCTCCTGGCTGCGGCAGGGGATAATATCAGCGTTTTCAAATCACAGGCTGAGGCCGGCAGCGGCTATGCGGATATCATTTTCAGCTCATACGATGAATCGTCTGCTGTGGTGATTGAGGTCAAATACGCGTCAGATGCCAAAGCAGGACTTCAGGATCTGGCGTCCAAAGCCATCGCGCAGATCGAGGAGAAGGGGTACGCGGCCGGGCTCTGCAGCGAAGGATCTGACAGAGTGATTGAATGCGGAATAGCCTTCCGCGGCCGCAACTGTGCGGTCAGGTGCAAAGAGCTGCTTCCTGAGGTCGATGAGGAATGAAATCCTGCCCGGCACACGGACAGGGCGGCAACGCCCTGGACACCGCGCCTGACGGAGCGGAGTCCCACCGCGGAATCTGCCGAGGCAGGGACCTGACACAGGCCTTTGAGAGCGGCGTGTTCTCAGAGAGCGTCGCTGACGGCACATTCCGTGACATTTTCCCGGGCGACTTCATTGTGAGGCAGGCGGCTGTCCCTGACATCAGGCGCAATGGCGAGGTAGTGATTCCGGGGAGGGAATACACGGTAAGGTTCATCATCGCGGACCTTGATGCGGCACTGAGCAGCGGCTCCGGGGTGACAGCCCATCATGCGGTCATCGTGCCGGAGAATCCGCCTTTTGAGGCGTACATGAATCCGGATGAAACGACTGAAGGCGGCTATGCCGGGTCCTTCATGCGAAGAAATGTCATGCCCGCCTTTGCCCGCGGGCTTGAGGGCGCCTTCGGTCAATCACACCTGCTTTGCTTCAGAGCGGACGGTGAGTCATGCGCATGCAGGCTGATGACGCTTTCAATGGTGTTCGGGGAGTCGCTCCCGGGGCCGTGGGTCTGGTCTGACTTTGAGAGGGACAGTTTTTGGGGCGCCTCGCAGCTTGCCGCATTCCGCCTTAATCCTGTCCTCCGCGGCAGGGGCATGTTTTACTGGCTGAGCGATGTCTCCCGCTATACGCTCTTCGCGCATGCCGCCGGCGTCGGCTATGAGGTCTTTGCCGGAGCTGATGACGTGTGGCTTGAGAGCGGGGTACGGCCCTTCGCGCTGCTCGTCTGATCGTAAGCGTGGAGTACGGCACATCCTGGTTTCACACTGGATTCTTCAGCATGAGTCAGCCCTCGTGCGTGAAAGCTCCTGAAGCTCAATGCTCTGCTGATGAGAGGCACTGGTGAGGGGAGGGCATGGGGAAGCAGGGTGAGCCGAGGCATGGCTCTTTGGGTTAACTACGGGAAATCCGTTTTTAATCCGGGGATCCAGCCTCTTTTGACCGAAAACCATGGATTAACAACGGGAAATCCGTTTTTAATCCTGGGATGTCCGTTAAACCCGCCATGATCGTGCCTTTTGCCCGGGAACTGACTGCCTGAGGCATTCTATCCTGTGCATCTGTCAGCCAGCCTGTGGCTGCTGCCCTGAAACTGGCTGCATCCTGTCATTCTTTGCTGTATAACTCCTGAGAACTACTCCCCCAGGCCTCTGCGGTATTCCGCACGCAAACTTGGGGGCCTCCTCACGCATCATGCCTCCTGAAATCCCTTGCCTGAACATCTGAGACATCCTGAATCCCCTCCTGCAGAGAAAAGTGAACCGGGTAGTGTCACTACCCAGTTGCATCCCGGCTCTGATGAGGTGTTTCTCCGGAGCAGGATCAATGCGTACGCGCTCTGGGACAGTGGCTTACCTGACTCCTTTGAGACCGGCACGGTGAGGGGGCTCAGGCAGATCCACCTCGCGCTCTTTGGCGGGCTCTATGATTTCGCGGGAGAGATCCGGATCCTCAACATCGCGAAGGGCGGATTTCAGTTCGCTATGGCTGAGTACCTGGAGAAGTCGCTTTCCGTTATTGAGAGAATGCCTGATGAGACCTTCTGTGAGATCGCGGATAAGTACATCGGGATGAACGTCGCGCATCCCTTCATGGAAGGGAACGGCCGGTCAGGAAGGCTGTGGCTTGACGCGATGCTGCGGAAGCGTCTGGGGCTCACACTGGACTGGAGCAGGATAGGGAAAATGGAGTATCTTCAGGCGATGGCGGAGAGCGTCTCGGACGGCAGCCGCATAAAGAGCCTCCTCCATGGCGCCCTGACTGACAGAGTGAGTGATCGAGGAATGTTCCTGAGGGGCATTGACTGCTCCTCACTATGAGGAGCCCTGAGCCGCTGGCTTTTCAGCGGGGACTGCCTCTGACAGACAAATCTGTCTCTGGGTTATACTGACCCGGTTCCGGTGCAGGAGAGTGCGTGACTGTTTCCGGATGAGAGCAGACTATAGCGGGATCCTTTCCCTTTGGAGATTGTATGGCATCAGTTAAGCGCGACGGAGATCGCGTGATTATCTTCGACAGCAGCATCCTGAGCGAGTGCACCAAAGAGATGTTCGATCCCTCCTGGTGGGAGAAGAGGGGGGATATTCTCGGGCACTCCTCCGGGCGCGGGAAGGCCTGGTTCGTGAGGGGGGAGAGGTTCCCCATGGTTCTCCGCCGCTACCGCCGCGGCGGCATGATGGCGAGGCTCCTCGGTGACCGGTTCCTCGGCGTCTTCCCGGAGAGCTCGCGCGCGTTCCTGGAGTACGCGCTCCTCGAGAGGATGATCTCCCTGGGGCTTCCCGTGCCGATGCC
>Ga0326511_10002297_pt1 | contig 15598 bp, 9 predicted proteins | sample 0_2496_0518_D_FD_203701 | JGI IMG/M metagenome (GOLD analysis project Ga0326511, IMG submission 203701) | Bovine rumen microbial communities from UC Davis, California, United States - 0_2496_0518 | ecosystem: Host-associated > Mammals > Digestive system > Stomach > Rumen | place: USA: California...
TTTCTCCTCCTTCTGCAGACGGTTGATTTCATCCACAAGTACAATACCGTTCTTAATCATCATACCTACAAGGCCCATAGCACCCAGGATAGCAATGAAGGTAAAAGGCTTACCCAGCAGGAGCAGTGCCGGAACAATTCCCACTACGATGAAAGGCAGACAGAACACAATGGTCAGCACCTGTTTCCAACTGTTGAACAGTAGCAGCATGATAACCAGGATAAGTGCAAAGGCCATGGGGAACAGTCCCAGGATAGAGCTGGCAGCCTGGCCTGAGCTGCCGCCCTCGCCCTGCCAGGACATTGAATAGCCCTGCGGCAACTTTATAGCCTGAATTGCCTTGCGGATATCTGCCTCTACCTTCTTGGGCGTCGCATCCGATAGGTCAGGATTCGGATCACACTCAGCCTGAATTGTACGCTGGCCGTTGCGACGGAAGATAAAGTCCTCCTCCCATTCCAGGTGAATGTCGCTGTTCACCGTACCCAGCGGGATACTGTTCGTCAGCTTACTCTCCACTTCCTCCACACTTGTGGTGCCGGATATCAGCCCTTCCACATCCTCAGGTGTGATATTCAGATTCAGCGTGCTCCATACAGGCATATTGCTGATATTCCTGATTTTAGAGCCATCCTCATTCCGCACCTGCATCTGCACGATTACCTTTTTGTCCTGATCGCTGATGATGCCGACCGGCATACCGTCAGTGGCGGCCAGTAGCGCATCGGCAACATTCTCACGGTTCAGACCGCTGCGCAATGCATCCGTCTGCACATAATTAGCCACAATGGCCTTTCCCTTATTCTGCCAGTTGTTCTGTACGGAGTATCTGTCAACGTACTTGGAGTTGCGCATGATGTCCTCAGCCTGATGCACAAGATGACGTAACACCTCAGGGTCAGGACCCTGGAACTCCACCTCTACGGTATGAGTCGTTGTTATACTGAAGTTATAGTTACGGAAGCGGATATAGGCATCCGGGTAGGCAGCACGCAGTTGCGGACGGATCTCGCGGATAACTTCCTTCATTGTGTTGAAGTCCTTGGTATCAACTATCAGCTCGCCGTCATTGCCGCCGCCGGTGTTCATGGGACGTACCAGACTGTATCGTACAGGTGAGGAGCCCATTGAGGCAGCCACACGGTTAATCCTCGGGTTCTTAAGCAGCGTATCGGTAATGGCCAGCAAATCCTCACGTACACGGTCAGGGCTTGTCTGGTCAGGCAAATGATATTCCACCACAAACTGGCCGTAGTCAAAGTCGGGGAAGAACACCTGCTTCACCTTTGTGTAACCGAAGGCACATATCACCAACAGCGTCACCATCACACCGATGGTGGCATAGCGGAAATTGATGAGGGCACCTATCAGCCTGCGAATCATCAGCTGCAGTTTCGTTTCCTTCACCTCGCCTCCGTCATTCTTCTCCTTCGAACGCAATGGCATCCATGCGACCACGCAGGAGGGAACCTGCACCATAGCCATCACCCATGAAGCCAGCAGCGAGATACACAGTACCAGGAACAGGTCACGGCAGTATTCGCCGGCCGTGCTCTTAGAGATATAGGTAGGATAGAATGTCAGCACGGCAATTACCGTTGCACCCAGCATAGGAAGCGCCGTGTTGTTGACAATATTATATAGGTATGACTTGGGCCCCAGGCTGCGTTTGCGGTCAACCAGGATACCGTCCATCACCACAATGGCATTATCCACCAGCATACCCATCGCTACAATAAACGCGCCAAGCGATATTCGCTGCAGCGTACTGTCGGCCATCAGCAGGATGGGGAATGTAACAAAGATGGCCAGTACCAGGCTGGTACCTATAATCATGCCGCCACGGAAACCGTAGCTGAACATCAGCACCACTATCACAATCAGAACAGATTCCAGCAGGTTCAGCAGGAAGCCGTTCACCGCACTTGTCACCTGGTCGGCCTGGAAGAAGATCTTATCCGTCTCAAAGCCTACGGGAACGCGGTCCATCACATCAGCCAGTTTCTTATCAACTGCCTTACCCACATCAGGCACAATGGCATCATCGTTCAGGGTGATGCAGATACCCAGCGCAGGCTTGCCGTCAACAAAGAATCCGCCGGTCTGCGGTTCCTTATAATTCCGCTCCACCCTGGCAATATCTCCCAGCCGGATCTGTTTATCCTCAAAGAAACGGATATGCAGGTCGGCAATATCCTTCTCATTCTCCAGCTCATTGTTCACACGCAACTGCAGGCGGTCATCGCCGTTCTCATAGTTACCGGCATTCACTGTCATACCCGCATTCTTCAGGCCAATCATTATCTGCGTAGGCAATATGCCCGTGCGTGCCAGTTTCTCCTTGTCCAGGATAATGTTGATTACCTCTGGACGGGTACCGATAATGTTGATACGCTTCACGCCCTTCACCGTCAGCAGTTCACGGCGTACCAGCTTTGCATACTTCTCCAGTTCGGCATAGCTGTATCCGTCACCCATAAAGGCATAGAACAGACCGTACACATCCAGCATGTCATCCACCACTATTGGAGGGTAACAGCCCGACGGCAGTTTGGACTGAACATCATTAGCCTTACGGCGCAGCTGGTCAAAGTGCTGTTCCATCTCAGACATTTTCACCTTATCCTGGAACTTCACAACTATGATGGCCATATTCGGACGGCATTCCGTATTCAGTTCCTTCACATCAGCCAGCGTGCGCAGTTCGTCCTCCATAACCTGCACAGCCTCCAGTTCCACCTCATGTGCCGTAGCACCGGGATATACCAACACCACCGAAGCCTGCTTTACCGCAACGGCGGGATCCTCCAGTTTTGGCATCTTGATATAGCTGAATATACCCATAAAAAGGATACCCACCACAAAGCTCCAAAATATTGTCGGTCGCTTGACAAAGAATTCTGTCAGTGCTCTTGCATTCATATCAGATATTATTTTTAGAAGTCAGGAAATAATAGTGATTGCCTTAATTGAATAATCATGCCTTAAAGCAAATCACCGACATTCGTGTTCCTCTGTGTTACCACTTTCACCTTATCACCCTCGTGAAGCGCTTTCACACCTGCCTTCACAACACGGTCGCTGGCAGAAATGCCGTCCAGGACAACAGCCATTCCTTCTGAATCCACGCCGCTTACCGTGATGGGGTGTCGCTTCACCACATCACCTTGCTCAACCACCCACACGTAGGTCTTGCCAGCATCCTCAAAGATTGCATGAGCGGGAATAGACAGGCCTTTAACCGTCTCAGAGCCGCCCAGCTCGATGTAAACATTTACATTCACACCGGCACTCAGATGGCCGTCAATAGCATACTTTACCGTAAAGAGCTGGTTGGCATCAGCCTTAGCCAACACACTTTTCTTATGCAGGTTATAGCGTTTGCCGTCAGCAAGGCAGTAAGCCTCGGTAGTATTGCCAAGCATCCGGTACACCTCATGCGGGATGTTAACCTCCACTTCCATGCTGTGCGTATCTAAAAGGTCCATTACAGGCAATCCGGCGCTGACCATCTCGGAAGGCTCAAAGTTCACCCTCTGTATCGTTCCGCTAACGGGAGCCGTCAGTCGGGTATAACTCAGCTGGTTCTTGGCATTCTGCAGTTTGATACGCAGTTGCTCCAGTCCGCTGGTAGCCTTCTCGTAGTCATTACTTGCCAGACTGTTGGCATCATGTAACTTAGTCAGGCGTTCCACCTCTTTTTTCAGCTGGTCATACTGCGTTTGAGCGGCATCCACCTGCAACTGGTAATCCTTCGTATCCAGGGTAGCTACCAGTTGCCCCTGACTTACGTGCTGCCCTTCCTTTACCAGAACACGCGTAATCTGTCCGGGCGTGCGGAAACTGAGACTGACGGTGCTGTTCTCCTTCACTACGCCTGAGAAGTTCTTCACCGCTGACTCCTGTCTGTTCTGCGGCAGTACAGTCATCACATTGCGTACCTTCTCCTCACTGGGTTTCCTGTCATTTCCTCTACATGCCGTCAGCATACTTACTGCTGCCAGCGAAATTACAAAACTTTTAATCGTTTTCATGTCTTATCTTGTGATTATTACATATATTTTTATTATTGATATTCCATTATTCAGAGGAGTTGCCGTTAAGGTTCTCCATAAAGGTTCGGGTCATACGTTCGCCGCGTTTCCGCAGACGCGGAGACAGGATGATACCCGCGCACATCAGAATCAGGGCAAGGTCTGCTATCAGAGGCTCCAGTTGGGACATAACATATAAATATATTTATCAGGTTCAGAATTCGTAACCCAGGTTCAGGAAGAAGTTAGGCTTCTTTGTCCGGTTGCTGTAACCCAGACTGGCTCCCACGGGACCGAATATCGTATTATAGTAATAGGCGATCTGCCCGCCCAGCAGCGTACTGTTGTCAAAAATCTCCCCCAGTTTGTCAGCCTGCTGACCAGCTGCCAGCTTGAACAGTATATAATGGTTGCTGGCTATACGCTGCTGCGCCTGCAGCTGTACGGCAATGAACTGCTTCTTTACAGCCTCCATATTGCCGACACCGGCAAATGGCACCTGCTGCTCAATGTAATGCCCGAACCAGTTGCCTCCGATGATATTTCCGAATACGGGCGGAACATCGTCGCCGAAGGTCAGACGTCCGTACACCATGGGCTGCAGGGTGAACCGCTTACCGAAGGTGAATGACATACGCCAGTTGGCACTGACATCATTCATACCGTTGTGCCCGTTCAGCTTCAGGAAATTGTCTGTCAGATAAACATATTCAGCCTTGAAGCGTACACCACGTGTGGGGAAAATCCAGTTATCCTCGCTATTGTATTCGGCGCGCGCTCTGTAGCTGAAGTAGTGGTTATTGTCCAGCGGCTGCGGCTCTATGGTACTGTCGTCAGCAATCAGCTTCTCACGGAACTTGATATAGTCCCAGCGTAATCCGATCTGCAGGTTAAAGTGCTTAATGTCAAAGTTAAGCGGTAGCACCTCGGCCTGATGCTGATGGTACAGAATGCTGTAGTCGTGGTCACCGTTCACGTAGACATCCATATCGTTCCGTCGGAAGGTATAGGTAACGGTGGGACGGGTGAAACTGCGCGGATGAATCGTCCAGCCTCCATGCACCATGATACGTTTGCCCAGACGCAGTGTTATATCCGAGTTCATCGGGGTTGACGTATTGAACGGCAGCTCAGCGCTTACCTGCAGCGAGGCATGCTCCTCCGTATCATAGCGCATACCCGCATGCAGTTGAATAGTCTTGCGGTTACCCCCCGCTATAATCACACGTACTCCGTTCTTCTCCGGAACAAAACGGCACTCTGCTGTCTGATAGAAAAGGTCCGTACGCATACAAGTGGTAATCTGCCGGGCCAGGTCGGCGTCAATGCTGTCCCGCTTTTGCAGGTGGAACTTCTGACGCAGGAACATCTCGGTCTGCGGTGTCATGTTCTCAAAGGTATAATTTGTAACATGAAGCTTCTCCGTCATCACCTGCGGACTCATAGGCTTCAGGATGACCGGACGGAAACTGTCGTCAATTCCAATCCGTTTCTTCAGCGCGATAATCTCATCCCAATGTGCCATCGCCTCTTCCTCGCCGCGGCGTATCAGCGTATCAATCGCCGTAGCAGAGAAACTGGCTGATCCGTACCCCTTTGTGTTCACCCGCATGTGCAGGTCGGTAATGGACAGGTTGTCCTCCACCTTGTTCTTACAGTTCACATCCACAATCTGACTGATGATACTCATCGTGCCGCCCAGGTCCTCAGCTGTTTTAGGATCACCCTGAACAGTAACACCTATTATAATGTCCGCCCCCATCTGTTTGGCAATATCGGCCGGGTAATTGTTCTTAAGGCCACCGTCCACCAACACTTTGTCTCCAATCCTGACTGGCGAGAAAGCACCCGGGATCGACATAGACGAACGCATAGCCTGCGGCAACCTGCCGCTATGGAAGTCAACTTCGCTGTTATCAATAATATCCGTGGCTACGCATGCAAACGGGATGGGCAAGTCCTTGCTGAAGTCCAGCGAGTCAGTATAACCTGTGCACAGGTGCTGGAACAGCTCCGCCAGATTCTTTCCCTTGATAAGGCCGCCCGCATTCATGTCACGCTTGCCAATGGTAAGTCCAGTGGTGAAAATGTATGTGTACTGCCTTAGTCTGTCCCTCAGACTCTGGTTGCGCAGGTCCTCCTTGTCACTGATAACGTACGTCCAGTCCTGGGCTCTTGCCACAGAGTCCAGGGCATTGGCGTTATATCCGATGGAATACAAGCCGCCTATGATGCTGCCCATAGACGTACCGGTAACAATATCCACCGGAATGCCCGCCTTCTCCAGCACTTTCAGCACACCTATGTGCGCCATACCCTTGGCACCGCCGCCGCTCAGTACCACACCCACTTTTTTTCTCTTTGTCTCAGTATGGTCCTGCTGGGCCATCATCGTACTGCCCATTATCATGGCAGCCGCTATCAACAGTATTTTCCTCATAATCATTATTTTCCTTTCTGATATTTCAGCATGTACTCCTTCGGAGTCATATGCGCATGTTCCTTAAAATATTTACTGAAGAAGGACGCATTGGGGAAATTCAGGTCACGGGCAATCTCCTGCATCGTCATGTCCGTAAAGCGCAACCGCTGCTCTATGGCCTTCATGGTAAACAGGTGAATGAAAACGCTGGGTCTCCTGTTCATTACCTCCTTCATCACGGATGACAGATACTTAGGTGTCACATTCAGCATCGTGGCAAAATCGTCCACCTTGCGGATACGGCCGTCACTCTGTTCCAATATCGTCATAAATTTGTCCACAAGACGCCTCTTATGCAGGACTGACGTCCTGTTCTGACGCGATTCGGAACTTATCTCATGTTTGATATTCAGCCTCATAATAGCTATAATCTCCAGAAACATCGTGCAGACCAGCGAGTGCACAATATCCGCTTTCAGCGAGGCGGAACACTGCCTCATCCTTTGGCACAGCAATGTAAAGTAGTCCATCATCAGGGCATTCTCACTTTCACTAAGATGTACCATCGGGTACAACTTAAAGGCCGACATATCGTCCAATGAGGTCTTGGAATTCAGATTGATGTTCCATAATTCGCTGCGTGTGAAAAATATCATCCGGCAGTTAAAGTCCGAGGAGGCCATGAAATTTCTTGCCACGCTATGAGACATGTACAGGAACAAATCATTCTGCTGCATCTGAATCAGTGTCCCGTCATATTCAAACTGGGCTCTTCCCTTCGTGCAGATAACTACAATACCATGATTTTCCAGGCAAATCTCACCTGAAGGAATAGTTCCAATACTTTCCATGACAATCAGGTCATTGCTATTCCCCAGTCTTAACGTTTTTGTTCCTTTACGTGGTAAGAGATTTCTAATCTCCATGCTCCATGATATCGTTTAGTTATTTCTATTGGCAAAATTCGGTATTTTTTCCGGAATTACGATGTCCGATATTTCCTTAAATGTGTTCTTTTTCACATTTTTTAGCATTTTGTTCCCTAATTAACCATCTCCTGGGAGAAAAGGGACAGAGAAAAACAATGTGAATCCGCTTCCAGGCCCTCCTTGAAATGAGGAAGAAACGGACAGGGAGGAGCGGACGGGAATGTTTATAGATGGGAGATGATAGACGAAATGGTTCGCTAACCGCTCAACGTCAACGTCGTTAAGTGGTTAGAAGTTAGAGGTTAGTGGTCCAGCCGTGGATGGAACGTTAATCTTAACTCCCTCTCTCTTGGAGAGGGCCGGGGAGAGGCTGAGGGCGGGGGGAGAGGCCGCCGCTATCGTCCCAGCCAACGGCTGGGCTACTATCCCCTAACCACTTTTTCTCACATCTGTTTATAGTCCTTGGCCAGTCCGCCTTCGGCAGTCTCCTTGTATAGGGAGGGAAGATCGTGGCCTGTCTGTCTCATCACCTCCACCACCTTATCGAAGGAAACCCGGTGAATACCGTCTGAGAAGGTACTGTATATATTGGCATCCAATGCACGGGCGGCAGCATAAGCATTACGTTCAATGCACGGAATCTGTACCATGCCGCAGACAGGATCGCACGTCATACCCAGGTGATGTTCCAGTCCCATCTCGGCAGCATATTCTATTTGTGCCGGCGAACCGCCAAACAGTTGGCTGGCAGCTGCGGCCGCCATGGCACAGGCAACGCCCACCTCGCCCTGGCAGCCAACCTCGGCACCTGAGATACTGGCATGTTCCTTTACCACATTACCGAACAGGCCGGCAGTAGCCAACGCCCGCAGGATACGGGCCTCGCTGAAATCACGGCTCTTCCACATATGATACAGCACACCGGGCAGCACACCGCAGGAACCGCAGGTAGGAGCCGTTACAATCTTGCCTCCGGCCGCATTCTCCTCGCTAACAGCCAGTGCGTAGGAAAAGACCAGGCCCCTGGTACGCAAGTTATCCTTATATCCGGTAGCCTTTACATAATAGGCCGCCGCCTTACGGCGCAGGTTCAGTGGTCCGGGTAAAACACCCTCTGCATCCAGTCCGCGTTCTACCGCAGCCCTCATTGTCTGCCATACCTCTGACAAATAATCCCATATCTCTGGTCCCTCAGACTCAGCTACATATTCCCAATAGCCCTTGCCCGTACGTTCGCAGTACTTCAGGATCTCCGTCATCTTATCCAGTTTGTAAATGTCAGGTGATGCCAGTCTGTTCTGGCTCTCCTCGGCCAACTCGCCGCCGCCGATGCTGAACACTTGCCAGCTGTCAGTAAGTTTGCCGTCCTGGCTGTATGCACGGAACTCCATGCCATTTGGGTGAAAGGGCAGGAATACCTTTGGCTCCCACATGATTTCTATGCCAGGTATGGCATCCGCAATGGCTACATCAGTCATGTGTCCCTTACCTGTAGCGGCCAATGATCCGTACAGCGTCACTTCCATGTGTGCCGCATCTGCATGGCGGGACAGAAACAGTTCCGCAGCCTTTCGGGGCCCCATCGTATGGCTTGAGGATGGCCCTAGCCCAATCTTGTATATTTCCTTTATTGTCTTCATTCTTTAGCCTCACCCCCAACCCCTCTCCGAGGAGAGGGAAACTTGGTTTCAGAGGACTTTTTTTATGTGATTGTTTCTGTTATTTTACTTCGTTCTTCATATCTCACCTCTCCTCGGAGAGGGGCTGGGGGTGAGGCTTTATCCCACAACCCATTTGCTGCCGGGCAGCAGAGAGATGAACTTGGTGGTGATGGCACAACAGATGTAGCAGGCTATTGCCATGCAGGGGATGGCTGCCCATACCGGAATGACAGGAACGGCAGGATTGTCCTGTACCACCATTGCCGCAATACGGTTGAGGAAGAAGATGTGCATCAGATACATACCAAAGGACAATTTAGCCAGTTCTGTTATCAGGCGCGGAGTCCGGTAACCCTTCTCAGCGCTTCCGTCGGCCTTGGCACCTATGCAGCTGAATAGCAGGAAGGCACCGAAGGTAGCCAGCAGCACATTTGGCGTGCAGAACTCCCATGACCACTCCAACTCAGGTGTGGCAATAGGGCAGAGGGGCTCACCCTTCCACCAGAAAGACCAGGCTGTGAATGCAGCGCCTGCCAGGAAGCACAATGCCCCAATGTGCAAACGTTTGCCGCGTGACCAGTTCAGGTGGAAGCGTATATAATGTGCCAATACCAGATAGCCTAAGTAGCCCGAGCAGTACCACAGCATGCTATAGCGGTTCCAGAAGCATTCACCCCATAACTCAGGGGTTACAAAGGTATGCAGCCAGGGGATAAGGGTGCTCAGCACAAACAGTCCTATGAAGGTGCGTTCATCCTTGGCACTTGCACGTTCCAGCCAGGGAGATACCACGGGAATAATCAGGTACAGGCTTATCAGCGGATACATAAACCACAGATGACCTGCATTCTCGGGAAAGTTGAAGGGTAAGGCGGGCAGCATGCGCAAAGTGTCATCCCATGTCATCTCGCCCCACAGAACGGGTAGGGTGGCGTACAGCAGCATAAAAATAATCATTGGCGGCAGAATCCGCTGGAAGCGGTGCTTGTAGAACTGCGTCATGCTCACGCCCTGCCTCATGGGTACCAGCAGGAAAGCTGACACTACCATAAATAAAGGTACGCACGTGCGTGCAATACCTCCATCGTAGAAAGCTACCCAGAACCTGTTGGCCTCGTTCAGAAGCACAGCCTTGTCACCTGCCAGTCCGCCGGTATTGGTGGCAAAGCCTTCCAGTTTCCCGGCTCCGCCGGGGATACTTTCAATTGCCTTCTGGGTTACCACGCCGTAGAAGTGCTCGGCAGAATGCACCAGCATCACCATAAAACAGGCCGTTGCCCGCAGCCAGTCCACAAACGGAATACGTTGTTTCTGATTATCGTTCATATTTTTCTTTAAAACTTTCTGCCGACAAAGTTAATGAACTTTTCCAATCCCTGCAAGTTTTCAACCTTCTTTCACTTTTTCATTCTTTCATTTTTTTCATTCTTTCATTCTTTCATTCTTTCATTTTTTCATTTTTTCTGTGTACCTTTGCAGCCGCAATATTGCAAGACAACTGAAAAAAGGTTTTTTCCCTACCCGCCACCCTCGTGTGGTGGAAGCTTTTTAGACTATGATTTACTGTATTTCCAAGAAAATGGATGTGGCCGGGAGCCACCAATTAACGCTGCCATACGACAGCAAGTGTAGCCGTCTGCATGGCCACAACTGGACGATTACCGTTTTTCTGGCCTCGGACAAGGTGGACGAGAACGGTATGGTAACAGACTACACACATATCAAGAAAGCCATTCACGGCTATCTGGATCACGGCAATCTTAACGAACTGCTGCCCTTCAATCCCACAGCTGAGAATATCGCGGCCTGGGTAGTGAGGCAGTTTCCCCAATGTTATAAGGCCATTGTTGAGGAATCGTTCGGTAATGTGGCACAGGCATACGATGATGAATTCCCCATCGATGCCAAATATCTGATGTAATGTATAGGATTAACGATATATTCTATTCCCTGCAGGGTGAAGGACGCCATACAGGGCGTCCTGCCGTATTTGTGCGATTCAGCGGATGCAACCTCAGGTGCCCGTTCTGCGATACGGACTTCAGCTCCCATACCGAGATGACCGCTCAGGATATCATACAGGCCATCAGTCGCTGGCGAGACTGCCGTTTTGTGGTGCTGACAGGCGGCGAGCCATCATTACAGACTGATGATGCTCTGGTTGAGGAATTGCATTCAGCAGGTTTTTTTGTTGCCGTTGAGACCAACGGAACCCATCCGCTGCCTCCTGCCGTTGACTGGGTGACCTGGTCGCCAAAGGACCAGTTTGCCGCTCTTGTGCCGCCCCTCGCATTGGAGAGGATTGATGAGATAAAGGTGGTTTTCGACGGCGAGCATAATCCGGAGTGCTACAGTACCCTGTCCGATAATGCCTATCTGTGCCTTCAGCCCTGCGATACAGGCAATGAGGAGCGTGACCGTCAGATAACCGCCCAGTGTGTGCGGTATATCCTGCGTCATCCGCACTGGCACCTCTCCCTTCAGACCCATAAGATACTCGGGATAGAATAGATATATAATCAGAATATGTTCCTGTTTGTGTTACTCATACCCCTTCTGGGACTGACATTTGTGGGCTGGCATCTGTGGATGCTGCTTCCGCTGGGCTGTGTATGGAAAACCGTAATCATAGGTTTGGGCTTAGCCTGCTTCATGACGCTCTTCCTGGACTTGAACGGCACCCTTGACCGTCTTCCCTTACCCCTGGCACGTATGCTCTACGAGGTAGGAACCACTTCCCTCCTGGTACTGTTTTACCTGGCACTGGCATTCCTGCTGCTTGACATCGGCCGGTTGGCTCATCTGATTCCCGGCAGCTGGCTCAATGCCAATCCTGTCACTTCTGTAGCATTGTCCGGTATGCTCCTGGTGGTTTTCCTTTGCGGAAACATACATTATTATTCGAAGGTGAGGGTTCTCCTGAACGCGACATCAGTCAAGCCGCTGGATAAGGATTATACTATTGTTATGGCCAGTGACTTGCATCTGGGTTATCATAATAGCCGTAAGGACCTGGCTCGTTGGGTGGATATGATGAATGCCGAGCGTCCCGACTTGATTCTGATAGCCGGTGATATCATCGACATCAGCGTACAGCCGCTTATAAAGGAGAATATGGCAGCGGAGTTCCATCGGCTGACTGCGCCTGTATATGCCTGCCTGGGCAATCATGAGTATTATGCTAAGGAAGCTATGGCACAGCGTTTCTATGACCAGGCTGGCATACGTCTGCTTAGGGATTCATGCGCTCAGGAAGGCAGTCTTTGCATCATAGGGCGTGATGACCGTACCAACCCTCACCGCCAGGCCATAGGCAAATTGATGCGGCAGGCTGACAGCAGCAGGTTCTGTATTCTGCTGGACCATCAGCCCTACCATCTGGAACAGGCCGAAAAGGCCGGCATCGACTTTCAGCTGAGCGGACACACCCATGAGGGGCAGATATGGCCCATATCATGGCTCACCCATCGTCTGTATGAATGCGCCTGGGGAGAATACCGCCGGGGCAATACCCGTTACTACGTCAGCAGCGGACTAGGTATATGGGGCGGAAAGTACCGCATAGGAACACAGTCGGAATATGTGGTTCTGAAGCTCAGCGGTTAGGTCAGAATAGGATTTTACGTCCGTTCTGAATGTATATTCCGTGCCTTGGTTTTGAATTACGAATGACCGGTTCCGGATTAACCATTCGCCCGGAAAGGTCATAGGTTTGCCCCTCCCATTTGGGAGAGAGACCGTTTGAACGCTGGATTTCATCTACCCTTGTCTCCTGTACTGCAGTAAGGTCTGTGAGGATGAAATTGTCAAATGAGTAGGTGAAACTACTTTTACTAGTACCCACTTTCAGGGCAAAATATGCCGTTCCGGTAGTCTTGCCCTTCCACTTCATCACACCGGCAGTATGGCTGCTGCCGGCCTTTGCCTTGGCAGACATCCATCCGTCATAATTAGCCAGCGAGGCATCTTTCCATGAGTTCAGCTGTCCGATAGTCGTTGCCTCGTCCATACCGGTATCGGCATAGTCCTTCGGCTTCCCGGTCAGCATGAAGGCCTGAATCCAGAAATCACCGTTTCCGTCAGCGCCCCGTACGGCCACATCGGCTGAATACGTGTGGCCGGCCACTACCTCAACGGGCTGATATATCACAGTATTCATCGCCCTGCTGCGGGCCGATGTGATACACAGTGCTCCGCCGTCTCCTTCCGAAGGGGTGCCTGTTGTCTGGTTCCATATGTACTGGGTGTTGTTGACGGAAGCCAGCTGGGCTGTCTGCCATGCTCCCGGAAATTCACATTCGCTGTTCAGCAGCCGGTTGCGCCCTTCGTCTGTGTCGGGTTTCAACACTTCCAATTCCTGTTCTGTAGCCTCCTTGCGGTTATAGATACGCAGCCAGTTAAGGTTCAGTCCGCCCTTCTCGATATATATCCTGACGCGCAGGGTTCCCTGAGGCAGGACTATGCCGGAGAAAGACTTGGTACTCCATTTGGTATAGCCGCCGGTAGCATTCAGTTTGGTTGAGGCGGTGACGGGGCGGTCGTTGACTGTGATACGGATGGCAGAGGAACCGGAGTTGACGGCATAGCGCAGCTGCATCTGCCAGGTGCCCGCCTCCTGAGGGTTGTCGATGGTGTACTGCAGCCATTCACCATCCCTGGTCTCGCCCACATAATACCCGCAGCTTCTGGTGTCGTTAGGACTGTCATACACATCCACACCGTCATTGCGGTAGGTCCATCCCCTCTGCCATGAGGTGAAATCCTCACCGCTATACTGGTAGGATGCATCGTCCTTATCCCAGTAAGCTCTGCCCGGTGCTCCCATGTCATAATGGGCGGCATAGATGTAGTCGCCCGTCTGGCAGTCGGTGAAAGGCAGACATTCGTCATTGTAGGGACGGCGAAGGAGGGCATCCAGATAGTCGGTACGCACCACACACTTGCTGATATGCTGCGCTTCGGCCCATGCCTTCAGGGCATTCCACAGGGCTGTTGCCGTGGGACGGTTTCCGTTCTGCCACTGGCTGATGATATTGTCATAGCTGGATACACGCTTCACCTGCAGGATGCTGTTGATGTTGCTTTTCTTCATCGGCCAGCAGGTCCAGGCGGCAAACTGCATGGCCTCCTCATACAGGCGGACGCATCCTGCCGTCCACGAATTGCTGTTCTCGCCGAACTCGCCTATGTATATAGGACAGTTGTATTTGCCGGCCATATCCGCCATGCTTTGCACCTGTTCCCTGGTATTATATACGCCGTAGCGGTGATATTGCAGCATCATCTTGGTATCCATCTTGGTGGCGGGCAGTCCTGTATAGTCATTGCTGTAGGAGTTGCCCTCCAGGATGACAATGTGGCTGGTGTCCACCTCGCGGATGGCTTTGATAATGGCCTTGAAGGTATCCCAGAGCAGCTTGTTGTTATTAGCCAGTGACCAGTTGGTCTCATTGATCAGGTCGTATGCCGCCACACATTTCCGGTCCTTGTAGCGTTCGGCAATCCTACGCCATAAGGCAATTAATTTCAGTCGGTTATCCTCACTTTCCCATAACGAAGGTTTAGAACTGTCATAGTCGCAGATGTCACCTGATGACTGTCCACCGGGACAGGCATGCATGTCCAGGATAAGCAGGATTCCCCAGCGATCGGCCCATACGCACATCGAGTCTATGCGGTCGAATCCCTCCTGCAGCCAGGTCTGCTCACCGCTTACCGGTTCCTGCTCAATGGGCAGGGTGAAGTATTTGTAGTGCATGGGCACACGCAGGGTGTTGAAGCCCTGCCCGGCCAGGAATCTCATATCCTCCTCGCAGAAGTTGTTATCCATCCACAGGCGGTCAAATTCCCGCACTTTCTCCTCGCCGCACACATCGGCTATCATCCTGTCGAACTTGAACTGGCGGTCCAGGTTGCCCGAGGTGTTCATCATGTACGGCTCGCGTACCATCCAGTTGCCGCAGTTGGTGCCGCGCAGCACTATCTTCTTTCCGTCACGTCCCAGCAGTTTGGTACCCGAGACCCGTACAAAACTGTCACTTGCCTGAATGCTGATTACGTTTGCGATGAATGCCGTCAGTAATACGGTTAATAAGGTAAGACGTTTCATCGGGTTCCCAGCTGCACCTTGATATCGGCTTCAATGTCAGTCATCTTATGGGTAGGCTCGTAGCGTTTCAGTACCTTACCGTCACGGCTGATCAGGAACTTGGTGAAGTTCCATTTGATATCGCTCTTCTTGTCATATCCGGCATCCTGCTTACGCAGCATGGAGTCCATCATCTTACCGATATTGTCCTTCATATCAAAGCCCTCAAATTTCTTCTGCGACTTCAGGTACCTGTACAGCGGATGCTCGTTCTTACCGTTCACATCAATCTTGTCAAACTGAGGGAACTGAATATCAAAGTTAGCCGTGCAGAACTTGTGAATCTCCTCAATGGTACCAGGGGCCTGCTCCCCGAACTGGTTGCAGGGGAAGTCCAGAATCTCCAGCCCCTGCTCATGATACGCCGCATAGAGCGCCTCCAGCTCCTTGTACTGAGGGGTGAA
>Ga0326511_10002298_pt1 | contig 15595 bp, 34 predicted proteins | sample 0_2496_0518_D_FD_203701 | JGI IMG/M metagenome (GOLD analysis project Ga0326511, IMG submission 203701) | Bovine rumen microbial communities from UC Davis, California, United States - 0_2496_0518 | ecosystem: Host-associated > Mammals > Digestive system > Stomach > Rumen | place: USA...
TGTAATTTATACAAAAACTCTAATTTAAGTGGAACTAGGTACACATATAAAGCGAATACTTCAGTAACTATTTTAAAGAATATAAATTCTAATGTGGATCAAGTAAAAGTAAAAGCTACAGGTAGAGTAGCATATATAAATGTGAATAATTATAAATAATATAAGAGGTAGATTAATTAATTTTAGTCTACCTCTTTTTTTCGTTTTAAGGGGTATAACTACATAGCATTAAAATTTAAATCGCTTAAAATTGATTGTAATTCGAGTTTGAAAAAAAGTATTGACAAAATATGAATAAAAAGTTTAAAATTAATACACAAAGAAAAATATGAATTTGATATTATGTAAATTTTGTGCTATAATCTTGATAAGAGAAAGATGCAAGCTATAATAAAATACATTTTATAGTTTAATTTTATAAATATTGTGAATATTATTTATAAAGGAGGAATTATGAAATGAATAAAATTTTAGTATTAATAATTAATGATGTGGAGGTTGATGTTATGGATGTAAATAAAATGCAGTTAGATGAAAGAATTTTAAAAGAAATATCAGATACTTATAAAAGGTTAAACATTTCTCGAAAAGAAAATGAAAAGAATTTTGATGATGATTATAGTGATGTATATACTTATGATTATAACAAAAAATCATCTTTAGATGTAAATAGCTATGCAACCATATAAAAGAGGGAGAACGATAAAATGGCAAATTGGAATGAAATAATGAATGAAATAAAACAACAAGATACAGGAAGTGCATTAGACATAGTAAGAAGAAAATATATAAAAAAACTACACGAAAAAACAAAAAGAAATGTTATATGTTATTATTCTGGCTTTTTATCTAATCATAATCATCCTGATGTAGGAATTAATGACACAGACATGACTGGTTTTATGAGTGCCATAAATAAATTAGATAAAACAAAAGGATTGGATTTAATAATACATTCACCAGGAGGAGAAGTTGCAGCAACTGAAGCAATAGGAAACTATTTAAAAGAGATTTTTAAAAATGATATAAGAGTAATAGTTCCTCAATTAGCAATGTCTGGTGGTACAATGTTATCGTGTATAGGAAAAGAAATAATAATGGGAAAGCATTCTAATATTGGACCGGTAGATCCACAATTTGGAGGAACACCATGTTATGGAGTAATACAGGAATTTGAAAAAGCTAGAAACGAGATTATTGAAAATCCTAAAACAATACCAGTATGGCAACCAATAATAACCAAATATCCACCTGCATTTATAGAACAATGCTATAAAGCGATAGAACTGTCAAAAGAACTAATGCGTGAATGGCTAGAAAAAGGGAAGATGCTTGACGGAGAAGAAAATAAAGAAAAAAAGATAAGCGAAATAATAAAGTACCTAAACAATAATGAAAAAACTAAGATTCATTCTAGACACATAAATATTACAAAAGCAAAAGAAATAGGTTTAAAAATAACAGACTTAGAAAATGATGATGAATTTCAAGATGCAGTTTTGTCAATACATCATTGCTATATGCATACTTTTTCAAATTCTAGTGCTGTAAAAATAATAGAAAACCATAATGGAGTAGCTACAATTTCTATAGCAAGACGACAAAATTAGAATATATTTCTTAATTTTAAAGAAGAACTAGCAATAGTTCTTTTTATTTTTAAATTTTTTTAATATTTCGACAGCTTTCGACAGACTTTGCGTTTAACATAATGTATAATATAATTAGAGGTGATAATTATGTTATTAAATTTTCTAATTTGGATTAACAAAAGAAAATTGGACAAGATGATTAATCACAATTATAGTTATGATGAAATTTTAAAACAAAGTCAGAAGTTGGATGTTTGGATTAATATTTGGATGAAGAACGATATTAGATTTAGAAAAAGAGCTTGAATTAATTTCAAGCTCTTGAATTTCTTTTAAGAATATGGTACTATATTTTACAGTACATTTTATTTAATGAGTTACTACAACTTTACTACAACTTTTTTTGTAAAAAATATGTAAAATATACAAAATATTAAAACAACAAAAAAAGTTGTAAAAGTATTAATATAAGCACAAAAAGCCTATATACGCCAATATAGCTCAGTAGGTAGAGCAACAGATTCGTAAACAAAAAATCCAAAACTCTATACAATGCTATTTTACTGCAATACAGCTAATAAATATAAATAACTACAACTTTTAGTACAACTTTTTGATGTAATTATTTAATGTTTCTGCAGTATTTTCTCGTTCACTATCTAAATGTGTATAAATATTATAAACCATATCAGCAGAAGAATGTCCCATAAGATTTTGGGCTTCTTTTATTTTTATCCCAGAATAATAAAGCATTGTACAATAAGAATGCCTTAATTGATGACAAGTAAATTTTATTTTATTTTCTTTAGTTAATTTAAAATTATTATTTAATTCTTTCTGTTCTTTTTCATAGTTTTTATTTATACTATACAAAAAACTTTCTAAATGTCTTCTTATAGCAGAGTCAGTTAACATTTGTCCATCCGTCTCTTTGACAAAAAGCAGTTCTCTATTATTTTCAATAGCATTATTATATAGATCTTCGACAATAGCATAAACTTTCTCTAAAATAGGAACAGTTCTAGTTTTACTATTTTTAGTAGTTTTTATAGTTGGCTTACTATTAATAAAGGTAACAGCTTTGTTTATAGATATAGTTTTATTTTCTAAATCAATGTCATTTATAGTTATAGGTATTATTTCTTCTTTTCTCATACCAGTAAAACGCATTAGGATAAAAAATGGGGCATATTTACTCTTGGATAATATAAGTTGTTTGTCCTCATCAATTGAAAGCGGTAATTTTTCTTTTTTGATTATTTTAGGGGCTTTAATATTGTTGGCAACATTTTTTACAATAATATCATTGTCAATAGCTTCATTTAAAATACGTTTTAATAGTTGTAATGTCTTTTTGGCTGCAGTAGGAGTATTTTTCATTTTTTCCATCAATTCTTTTACATCAAAAGACTTTAAGTCAGCAATTTTTTTTGTACCTAAATTAGGATTAATATAGAGCCTAACCAAATCTTCAAATTCTTTTTTGGTTCGATATTCAACATTAGTAGAATTAAGCTCAATCCATTTCTCTGCAAAAGGTTTTAATAATACGGATTTGTCATCAATAGTACCATTTAAGAAATTGTATTGTAATTCAATAAACTTATTTCTTAAATCCTCTTTATCATTGCTATAAATATATATAGGCTTTTTGTTAGAAACAGTTATTTTTTTCATCAAAAGACCATCTTTTCTAACTGTATAAGTCATACCTTTATATTTTTCCATTAAAAAACCTCCTTAAACAAAATTTTGGTACTTGTCTAAAGAGTTTTATTATTGTATAATAAATAAAACTACATAAACAAGTAGGTAGAATAGATAATGTAAAACTTTGGCGAGGGATACATTATCTATTTTTTTATGAAATGCAAATTTCATATTTTCATATAAGAATTTTGCCTTTTCGTAAAATTTTTATATCAAAACATAAAATAAGTGATATATAAATTTGAGTACATATTATTTATGTACATAAGAGATGAAGTACAGTGGGTAAGAGCGTTGTACTTTGTCTCTTTTTTATTATACATTCCAGTGATGTCCACAATTTTGACACACTGCCATACTTTTATGTTTAGTTACTATTTTTTGTTTCTTATGCCCAAATAAAGTACCTAATAGCATAGGAACTGTTAAAAAAATCCATAGTAATGGTCTCCACCACCAACCTATTAAAAGCCAGTATAATAAACCATGATGTTTTGTTTTTAATTGACTTTCTGATACCATTTGAACATTTACATTTTCACTACCACATTTAGGACAATTCATATTATCACCTCTTTTACTACATATATTATTATATAAAGATAAGTTTAAAAAATTAAACTTAACGTTAAGAACTATTTTTTTCTTATATAATAAGCTATATCAGTATTATTAATATATGTTTTATAAATCTTCAAAATAATAGTGAAAATTATAACCAGTAATAATTGATTTTGGATGAGAATTTCTGTAATCACGTTCCATACATCTTTTACATTCTCTACAGTTAGATAATTGTTTTAAATCTTGAATTTTCCATCCAATAAAATCTTTAGCATATTCATAAGGCCAATCCTCATAGCAATCATACCAATAATGATAAATGGATGGATTATTTTCATGAATTGGAACAAGGATAAAATTTTCCACAGTTCGATTTTTAAATTGTTTTTCAAGTTTTTCAATTCCCTCTTCATTTATAACTTTAACACACTTTTGCTTGATATCTTCGTTATTTAATACACTATTTTCTTGTTCTAATATTAAATTCCTTTTTTTTCTAAAATAGTTAAAATTATTATTAAAAATCATAATATACCTCTTTTAAAGATTATCAAAAAACATAAAATATATTTCTATATTTTTTTGTATAAAAATAAATCTCATTATTAATAGATTCGATTGTAACCTAAGAAGATACTATTTTACTTCATTCTTCTAAAGTTAGGGAGATATAATTTGTTTCTTCATTTCGATTGTCAGCATATCTCCATCTAATTATTTTATTACTATCTGATTTAGCCCAAGTAGCTTGTTTGTTCCAAGTTTCTCCATCTTTTTCATATTTTAAAGAGATCATTTTAGTTTGAGTATCATAATAATATGTTCCTTGAAATAGAATTTCTTTTTCTCCATCATTAATTGTATAATAAATAAAAGACTTATCACTATTAAAGGTTAAAATATATTTAATGAGTGAATCTTTTGCAATGTGTGTTGTTAAATCATTTTTTTTATAATTATATTCATATGAATATGTTCTATCGAAATATTCGTAATATTTTTCTTTATTTAATTTTTGTATAGGTTGATATGAGAAGTATCCTATAACAAAACTAACCAAAATGCTTAATATTGATAAAATAATTGTTATTTTTTTCATTATTTCTTCCTCCTTAATTCAACAACTTTGCCTATAATCTTAATTGGTAATTTTTCAATTTGTTCATTAGTATATACCATAGGTTGAAATTCTGGATTAAGTGGTTGCAATATAATGCCATTTTCATTCTTAAACACTCTTTTAAATGTGCCATCATCTCCATTAACCATAACACAACAGTCTTGTCCATTTTCACAGTCATCGACTTTTTCTAATATAATTGTATCTCCATCAAGATATTCAGGATACATAGAATTTCCTTTTATTCTAAGTCCAAAGTATTGTTTTCCGCCTTTTAGCATATCTGCATCTATTTCTTCTGTGTCTAATATATCTTCTATTAATTCAATTGGAGTTCCTGCAGGTATAGTCCCATATACAAAAACAGTAGCTCTATCAATTATTTTTTTATTAACACCAGTAATATTGCTATCAAATGTCCTTTGCATTGAAACGTCATAACCCATTAACCACACCTCATTAACATCTAAAGCATCAGCTAAAACAGTTAATTTTTTCTGACTTGCGTTTGAAATTCCAGCTAAGTATTTATTTAATAATGTTTTATCTATTTTTGCTTTTTCAACAAGATCTACTTGTTTAATATTTCTAATAGACATAGCCGTTTTTAGTCTATTTTGAAAACTATCAACAATTTGCATAACATACCTCCAATACCTAAATTATAAAGAAAAATTGAAAAAAAATCAATAGTTTTTTAAAAAAAATATAAAAAAGTTGAAAATTTTTCAAAAAAAGTATTGACATTTAATTTTTATTTTGATAATATAATCACAACAAGTTGAAAAAAATTCAACAAGAAAGGAGGAAATATTAGTGGAATATAATTTTGATAAACTTAAAGGAAAGATAAAAGAAATCTTCGGTACTCAAAATGACTTTGCAATAGCAATGGAAATGGCACCAAACACTTTAAGTGCTAAACTCAATAATCAATTTGAATTTTCTAGTAAGGAGATAAGTAAAGCTATTGAATTATTAGAAATTAAATCAGTAGAAGAAGCTTGGAATCTTTTTTTTACAAAGAAAGTTGAAAAAAATTCAACAGATAAATAGGAGGTAGAGATGGAATTAATAAAAGAGATTTTATTTTGGTGGATGCTAATATATGACATTTTAGTAATAATAATAAAACCTATTAGAAAGGCTCTAATAGATTTCTTAAGTAATATGTAATATAGAAAATATAAAAGTTTTGATTTCATCTGGAAAAACCGAAATTAAAAATGTGCAAATTACAGCTAGTAGTCAGTAAATAAGTTGAAAAATTTTTATAATTATACTTTCTTCTTTTAATCCTAAGTAAGAAAAAATATATTTTGGGATAAATATTATAATTCTTAGCCAATAAAAAGGATTAATTGTATTTATAAGTCGAGATCTATAATTTCCTTTGGCTTCTAATAATGAATCCATAGCAGTTTTAGCAACATCTTGATGATTATTAGTTATATTGTCAAATAAAGATACAAGTGACTTAACAACATGGCTACAGCCTACAGGTTGGCAGACTGGAATACGTTTATCTTTTACTCCAGCATATTTTATATAGTTTTTTATTTGAGTTTTGCGTGAAGCTCCATCAACTCTTTGGGCAGCATCAGAAGAGTAATTAGATAACAGGTATTTTTCTATTATAGGATAACGAAGATAATTTACTAAATTATATAAGGCATGAATTAATAAAACGCCAATAAAACCAAATAGAACTTTCATAAATAATAACCTCACTTTCGATGATATTATATCACAAAAATTTGTATAAAGAAAGGAGATGAGAAAATGCCGTGGACTAAATTAGATGAAAAACCAAAACAAAAATGGATAAGTGTAAAACATTGTGCAGAACATTTTGATTGTAGTAAATCACAAATTTACAAATTAATAGAACAGCCGAGATATAAAGATATGGTAAAAAGAACCAAAGTAGGAATAAGAATAGAGCTTAATTTAGCTGAAAAATTAATAATAGGAGGATAAGAAAATGAAGAAACAAGTGAAAAGAAAAAAGAAAATACAAATATCAGGAGAAATGACAATGGTATTAATGTTAAATGCCTTTGTAATAGGTATTTTAGTAGAAAAAATAATCTTATGTGGTTTCGGTTGGATTAGTACAACTGGATTGCTAGGGTAGGAAGGAGAGGAGAATTATGTATGAGGAATTTGAACAAATAGCAAAACAACTTTTGAAGTGTTGCAAAAAATACAATAAAGATTATGCCAATATAGCTTATATAAATAATCATGTTATAGGAAATTTAGATCCAAAAGATAAAGATTACACAAAAATAAATTTTTATATTAGTGAGGAGGATTAAGAATGTTTTTAAAAACAGTTATAAGACAGGGAAACAAAATAATAGAGCAAAACAATATGATTAAACAATATGAAGAAGAAAACAAAATGTTAAAAAGTGAAGTTAATATAAGAGTTATAAAAGAAAACAGATATGCAAGGGCATTCAATAAAATAATGAAACTAGTAAATGCATCTGATGAAATAGAGCATTGGAATAATAGTGAAACTTTTAAAGCTCAAACAAGAAATAACTTAAAAAATGAAATACGCACAATAATAAATAAAGAGTTAGCAGACTGCGAATCACACTAACTCGAACCGTTACATACATAAATGTACTTATGTGTATTATATCAAATTATTTAAAAAATGTCAAAAGTAAGGGTATAAGATGAAAGTAATAGGAACTATAAAAGAATTAATTCCAAAGTTAATGGAATTTGATATGAATAAAATATATTCTTGCGAGATTAAAGAACCTAAATCTCAAAGAAGTTTACAACAAAACAAAATGTTATGGGAGCTAATACATTTAATTGCAAAAAACCAACATCAAGATGATATGGAAGTATATTGTGCAGTATTAGAAAGAGCAGATGCAAAATCTGATTATGTATTAGCTAGACCAGAGACAGAAGATAGTTTAAGAAGGACATTTAGAGGCATTAAATTTATAAGACAACAACAAGTAAACAACACAACATTCAATATCTATAAAGTATATATAGGAAGTTCGAAAATGAATACCAAAGAAATGACAGAATTATTAGATATAACAATTCAAATATGTAGTGAATTACAAATTCCAACTTATGAGGTGTAAGATGATAGTAACAGATTTATCAAAGGAATTTTATCCGGTACCCAAACCTCTGCAGAAAAACAAAAAGACTGAAGAGAAATTTACAGAGAAATCTGCAGAGATAAAAAAGAAAAGTAATAAATTAGCAAAATTAGAACGCGAAAGAGACAAAAACATTACTAAAAAAGGATATTGTCAATACTGTGGTAGATATAGTAAAAGATTAGATCCTCACGAAGTATATGGAGGAGCTAATAGAAAAAGAAGCATTAAAAAGAAATTTGTTGCTTTACTCTGTAGAAAATGCCACGATAATGAAGAAATATTAAATATTCTAAAGGTAAAATATCAAAAAGAATATGAAATAACACATACAAGAGAAGAATTTATAAAATTAATAGGAAAAAGTTACATCAAAGGACAAGCATAAAGTTTGTCCTTACTTTTACGAAAGGAGAAAATACAATGAATTATTTAAAACAAGTAAACAAATTTTATGAGTTACTATTAATAAATCCTTTAAATGCTAATTCTCAATGTTTATATTTAGCATTGTTAAATATAAACAATAGATGTAATTGGATAAAGAATTTTACAGTAGCCAATATAACTCTAATGACGTTTACAGGATTGAATATTTCAGCATTACAAAGAGCAAGAAACAATTTGATACAAAAGGGATATGTTAAATATCAAAAAGGAAAAAGTAATAGTGCAGGAATTTATGAAATTATAGAATTTGAACAACAAAGTGAACAACAGAACGAACAACAAGATGAACAACAGAACGAACAACAAAACGACAGCACAGCGAACAACACAGCGAATACATTAAATAAACAAAACAAAACTAAACAAAACAATAAAAAAGAAATAAAAAAAGAAAAAGAAACAGACCTTGATAAAATTTTAAATGAAAGAGTTGAAGATGAAGAACTAAAAAATACATTTAAAGATTTTATGAAAATGAGAAAGGCTATAAAAAAGCCTTTAACAACAAAAGGGTTGGAATTATGTATAAAAAATGTTTTCCAATTATCGGAGAACAAAGATGAACAAATAATGATTTTAAATAATTCTATAATGAATAATTGGCAAGGTATATTTCCTCTGAAAGAAGAACAAAAGAAAGAATTGATCCAAGAACAAGAAAAAAAATATAAAGCTTCAAGAATGAGTGAAGAAGAATATCATAAAAAGCAAGGAGGAAAAAACTATGTATGATGAAGAAGTTGAAAAAGCTATACTATTCTATGTCATTTTTGAACAGAAAGAATTTGAGTTAACAGAAGCGGACTTTGCAATTGCAGAAAATAAAAAAATTGTAAAGGCAATAAATCAATTAAAGTTGGAGCGTAAAGAGATATCAATGTTGAGTGTAAATGAGAAATTAGAAGAAGATTCATTAAAATACTTAGCATATCTAAATACATATATTGCAGGAAGTAATGCAGACGATATATATGAAATTTTAAAGAAATATACCAAAAAAAGACAAGTGTTTAATTTGGCTAATAAGATAATAAATGATGTAAAAAAAGAAGAAAATCTAGATATTTATATAGAAAAAATAATATCTGAATTGCAAAAAATAGAGTTTCAAACTAATAAGGAAGAAAGTTTTATAACTCAAGTTGTTGATACAGCAAATATTATAGAGAAAAATATGAATAAAAAGGAAGATTTGAGCTTATATACAGGATTCTTTGATTTAGATGATTTAACGGATGGGCTACATAATGGAGAATTAACTGTTATAGGAGCTAGACCTGGTGTAGGAAAAACAACATTTGCATTACAAATTGCAGAAAATATATCCAAAAAAGGTAAGCAAATAGCCTATGTGAGTTTGGAGATGTCTGCAATACAAATGATACAAAAACTTATTGCAATGAGAACAAATATAAATTCAAGAAAAATTAGAAATGGAGATTTAACAGAAAGAGAAGTAGAAGCGGTTGCTTTAGATTGTATGAATTTGGGAAATTTAAAGTTAAATATATTGACTAACACAAATGATATACAGTCAATAGAAATATCAGCAAGAAGATTAAAAAATAGAAACAAACTTGATGTGTTAATTGTTGATTATTTACAATTAGTTAGAAATTTAGGAAATTTTAGAAGCAGAGAACAAGAAGTAGCGGATATTTCAAGGACTTTAAAATTATTAAGTTTGGAATTAGAAATTCCTATAATAGCTCTTTGTCAATTAAATAGAAATGCAAGCAAATCGGAGCCAACGTTAGCAGATATAAGAGAGAGTGGAGCTATAGAACAAGATGCAGATAATGTTATATTTTTATATCAAAAGAATGCAGAAAGTAATATTGTAACAGTAGATCTTCAAAAACAAAGAGCAGGAAATATAGGAAGTGTAGAGCTAATTTTCAATAAACATTATAGTCAATTCCAAAATATAGAAAGGTAGGCAAAATGTTAGAAATAGATAAAAAGAAATTGTTGAGTTTTGACAGTGCCAATAGAGTTAGAATATTGAAAATGATAGTTTTAGGACTAGTTAAATATATAGGAGATAATACAAATGAGTCATGTAACAATGCAAACAAGACAAATGAGTTTTAATGATATACAGCTGAAAACAAAAGTAAGATATGAGCAAATATTAGCTTGTATGGATTCACCAAAAACTGCTAAAGAAATTGCAGTAGAACTTTATGAATTAGGCATTATACCAAGCACAGAGAGGAATTATGTTTCACCAAGATTAACCGAGTTAGAGAAAAGAGGAATAGTAAAAGCAGTTGATAAAAAGAAATGTCAATATACAGGAAAGACAGTAGCAGTCTATGAAAGAGTAGATAATTTAACGGATATGATAGAAGAAAATATGAATCATATACCACAAATTTAGGAGATATTATGAAATATCCAAAATTGGAACGGAATATGTGCTACTGCAATAAAGAATAACTTATGCACAGGATGTAATAGATTAGAACTACTAGAGTTTAAAGGTTTAAAAGAATGTAAGTATGCACAAAGTTCCATAAAGCAAATTAATGAAATACTTGGAATACAAACGGAGATAAAACTATGAATGAAGAAGAATTTTTAATACAAATGAAGAACTTCTTTGAAGGAATAGACAAGCTCAAAGTGGCTCTAGAAACGCAAATAAGTGAAACTGAATTAGCAAGAAATGATTTACTACACGAATTAGAATTAGCGAATCTAGATGCGGTTGAGATGATGAAATTAACGAAAACATTAAAGAAAGTTCTCCAAGAACGTAGGACCTATAAAGATGAATTAGCAAAAGTAATGACATTAAAAAGTTTTACAGATAAATATAACAATAAGTTAATAACAGGAGATATAGTTCAAGTTTTAAAGAATTTGAGAATATTAAAGAAAAATAAAGAAACAAGAATATACAGACCTAGAAGAATAACTAATTTGAAATGTGCAGGAGGCAAAGATGAACAAAGTAATAGCTAAAGAATATGTTGATAAGAACTATGTGCATAAAGATGTAATAAGATATTTAAAAAAGCGAATAAAGAAGATTTATAATGAAAGTCCAGTAGATGAATTTGGTATTCATAATTGTCCAGATACTACTTGGATAGAAGATATGTTAGATGAAATTTTGGAGGATGAATAATTGCAAGAACATTGGTCAATAGAAGAATATAAAAACTACAAAGAGAAAAAGAGTAAATATAAAGCAAAGAAAACAAGTATAGATGGACATAGTTTTGATAGCATAAAAGAAGCAAATTATTATGAAGAATTAAAACTGCTATTAAAAGCAGGAGAAATAAGAGGATTTTGCATACAACCTACATTTATACTTGCACCAAACCTTAAATACAAAGCTGACTTTATTGTATTCAACAACGATGGTTCTAGTGAAATTATAGATGTAAAAGAATTAAGAGAATATATTCAAGATTTAACTATAAAAGTAAAAAATGAAAAAGTAAAAGATGAATTTATAACAACAAGTCGAGCAAAATTAGATACAATAATAGTATTAGATAACATATTAAATGATTTGGAGGTAGAAGATGACTGATAAGGAAGCAAACAAGGTTCTTGAAGAAATGCACGAAGTTCGACCAGAAAAGCTAAATGATAAAGCAAAGAGATTATTTGAAGCAATAATGAAGATAGCAGAACGGTCGAGATAAAGCAGAATCAGATTTATATGAAGCTAATAATAGAATAGTAGATTTAATGAGAATTATAGATGAAAAAGAAGAAGCAATAGTTGAAATTAAATCTATATGTATAAATAATAAACCACATATAGCACAACAAAAAATAATTAAATATATTGAAGGGAGGTGTCATAATGGGTAATTATAAACCTTTTGAAAGAGATAAAATGACAATTGAAGAAGCAATAAATATTTTGTGTACTATAAAAAACATAACAGATACAACATATTATATGAACAATTTTGGACAATGTGACAAAGCCATAGAAACTGTAATAAATAATTATTTAAAAGAAAAAGCAAGAGCTGATAAATTAGAAAAAGAATATAGTAAAATGCTTACTATATTAGATGAAAATAATCTTTTGTAAGAGAGGTGTAAGTAAATGAATATAGAAGAAGCGATTGAAGAATTTAGTTTTTTTAACGAAGGCGATTATATAACAAGAAAAATGTCAGAAGCAAAAGATATTGTACTAACAGCTTATGAAAAAGAAAAAGAGAAAAAAGAAGAACTTATAAAAGAACGAGCAAAAGAAATTATATATGTTGATAGAAATTTTATTAGAAAAGACAAAATAAAGCCAATACAAATTATTGATTTAGATGGAAAAATACATAATGTTTATAAAATTGAGGAGGAATAAAACAATGTTAAGTGATGAAGAAAAGAAAGCAATAGAGAAAATAAAAAAAATATTGTATATGTTTCCTGAAAGCGAAGAATTAAAGTTACTTTTAAATCTAACAGAAAAACAATCTAAAGAAATAGAAGAATTAAAAGATAAAAATAAATTTTATAATACAGCTTACAATTTAGGAAAAACTTATTCTAATAAGAAGTGGGAAGACAAAATAAAAGCAAAAATAGAAGAATGGCAAAAAGAAAAAGAATTTTATAATAAAGATGCGGATAGAGAGTGGGGACAATATAACAATTGGGATTGGATTGACAGTTTTATCAATGAATTGCAATCACTTTTAGAAAAGGAGTAATAAATGGATAAGAAAGAGGAATTAAGATTATTAAAATTATTATACAACGTAATTATGGATAAAACAGTACAAAGAAGATTTGAAACAACAACTACTTGCGATATGACAACAGGCAAACTATCAAACAAAAGATTAATAGATGAATGTGAAGATTATGTTGTAAACAAAATGAAAGAGCTTTTAGAAAAGGAGTAGATATATGGATATAGATGAAACTACTTTTAAAGAATTTATTTTTACCATAATTGCTTGTATTGTTTTATTACCGTTTTTTATAATAGATTTTATTTTAGAAAAGATTTTTAAGGAGGACTAATCTATGGAAAATGAAAGTCCTTACAAAAATGTGATAAAACATATAAAAAGTCATTAGAAAAATGTGAAAGGAAGGATTAAAGATGGAGAAAGAAAATGTTGGAATAGATTATGAATATAGATGTAGATGTTTAGAGGAAGAAATAAATCGTTTAAAAGAAGAAAATGATATTAAATTAAAATGTAGTGAAGCACAAAGGCTAGATGCTGAAAGAGAATTGAATAAAGAAATAGAATGGTTAAAAAAAGTAATAAGTAGTATTTTACATATTTAGTAGAAAAAGTTTAGCTGTAATATACAGCAGTTAGGAGGAAGTATATGGAGAAAGTTACAATTGATGGGATTCCAATAGAAGATTATGGGAAACCAACAAGTAGAAGCAATTATTTTGATAATATTAATTTTATGCAATTAGGAGCAATGCAAGGTTGGCAATGTCCTATTTGTAAAAGAGTATTAGCTCCATTTGTTCAAGAATGTCCTTGTAAAGGTCAAGGAATGGCAACAATGACAGTAACAACTACAGAACTGAAAGGAGCTGATAATATTGAGTGAAGCAGATGAGAATAAGAATTTAAAAATATTTACAAGCAATATTGAAGATGAAGCAGTAAAACAAATAGATTTATTATTACAACAAGAACCTTTTAAAGAATGCAAAGTTAGGATTATGCCTGATGTACACGCAGGGAAAGGTTGTGTAATCGGATTTACAGCAGATTTAGGTGATAAAGTAATACCTAATATTGTTGGTGTAGATATTGGTTGTGGAATGTTATGTGTAGAACTTGGAAATATAGATATTGATTTAGAAAAGTTTGATAAGATAGTAAATGATTATATACCTGCAGGAAGAAATATAAGAGAATCAAAATTGATAAACTTTGAAAAAATAAAAGAATTATATTGTTTTAGAGAATTAAAAGAAACAAACAAATTTGAAAAAGCAATTGGAACTTTAGGTGGAGGAAATCATTTCATAGAATTAAATGTAGATGATGAAAATAACAAGTATTTAGTTATACATACAGGTTCAAGAAATATGGGGAAACAGGTAGCAGATTATTATCAAAATTTAGCTATAGAATTATGTTCTGGCAAAGAAGAAATGTGGAAAAGAAAAGCAGAAATAATAACAACATATAAAGAACAAGGGAAAAAACCAGAAATACAAAGAGCATTAAAAGAATTAGAAAAAGAATATAAGGACAATCAACCAGAACTGCCAAAAGAATTATGCTATTTAACTGGAGAATACAGAGAAGATTATTTACACGATATGCAAATATGTCAAGAATATGCAAGTTTAAATAGAAAACATATAGCACTTGAAATCTTAAATAAATATGGAATAATTGCAATGAACAAATTTGAAACAATACACAATTATATTTGCTTTGAGGATAACATAGTTCGTAAAGGAGCAATAAGAGCAAATAAAGGTGAAAGAGTTATAATTCCAATAAATATGAGAGATGGTTCAATAATAGCAATTGGAAAAGGAAATGAAGATTGGAACAATTCAGCACCACATGGAGCAGGAAGAATAATGTCAAGAATGAAAGCAAAAGAAACATTTAAGCTTGATGAATTTAAAAAATCAATGGAAGGTATATACACAACAAGTGTAGTAGAAGAAACAATAGATGAAGCACCCTTTGTATATAAACCAATGCAAGAAATTATAGATAATATAAAAGATGCAGTAGAAATAGAAAAAATAATAAAGCCAATATATAATTTTAAAGCTAAAAATTAGCTTCGGCTGGATAGGAGGAGAAGATGAATAAAAAGATAAAAGTAATAGATTTGATAGATAGAAAATATCATAATTTAGAATTGCCTAAAAATATAATTATAAATAGAATGAAATATTATTATGACATTGGAATTGGAACGTATTATGATGAAAATGAAGAGAAAATGACGTTAGATTTTACGAACAACGTTTTAAATATGGAAATTGAAATATTAGAAGATAATACAGAAGAGATAGAAGAAATAAC